>CEWK01011156.1_pt1 | contig 56227 bp, 51 predicted proteins | sample 531431 | NCBI WGS metagenome assembly CEWK01 (sample SAMEA2623059, study PRJEB7988) | marine metagenome | isolation source: saline water (ENVO:00002010), including
CCGGAAGTGTCCAGGGAGTAGTAGTCCAAGCCAATACAGAAGCTTGGTCCCCCAGAAGCTTGAATTTCACAAACACTGCAGGCTCGGTAACCTCTTTGTAACCCAGGGAGACTTCGTGGCTAGAGTAGCTAGTTCCCGTTTGAGGGCAATATGGTAGAACCTTATGGCCCCTAAATAGAAGGCCCTTATCGAACATCTGCTTCAATGACCACCATGCTGATTCTATGTATTTGTCATGCAGAGTTACATAGGGATCGTCAAGATCGACCCAGAAACCCATTCTCTCTGTCATTTCTCTCCAGGTCTCCTCGTAAGTCCACACGCTCTCCTTACATTTCTCGTTGAATTCTTTCATGCCATAAGCTTCAATCTCTTCGTTGGACATCAGGTTTAGTTGCTTCTGGACCTCAATCTCTACCGGTAGGCCATGGGTGTCCCAACCTGCCTTTCTTTCAACTACATGCCCTTGCATTGTCTTCCATCTGCAAACCATGTCTTTGAACAGTCTTGAAATTACATGATGGATACCAGGTTTCCCATTGGCAGTGGGGGGCCCTTCGAGAAATGTGAAAGCGGACCCATGTCCCCTCCTCGAATCAATAGATTTGGCAAAAGTCCCCTCGACTCTCCAAGTATCCATCAAGGAGCTCTCAAGGGCAACTGGATCAAACTCACCCGCAGGCTCGGGCACTACCATGTCCTCGGGAGTAAAGGCATCGTATTGAATATGACTCGTTATAAGATTTGGACATATCTGACTAGTAGAGTTCAATAATGTCTTCACCAACGCCATGATATGACAGAGACGCTGACAGTCAATGTCGGAGGTATGACCTGTGACGGTTGCTCATCAAATGTGTCTTCAGCTCTAAATTCACTAGCCTCTGTCTCATCTGCAAATGTATCTCATTTAACCGGAACAGCCGTCATTACTCACACGGGAGCGACCTTCGAGGAGATTAAACTCACAATTCAAAAGTCCGGATATCTTGTAGATGGGGAGTCTGAACCATTCAATTGGACAGACGGCCCTGTGTGGAGGCAGTCCGCCCATAACACGAAATGGTGTTTGGTTGGATGCAGTATCGGAGATTTCGGAACCATCGCCGCATTCCAATTTATTCCTTATTTTAATGATCTTGGATGGTCTACAATGTCGATTATGCTACTCGCGATGTTCAATGGGATCATGACCTCCATCGCTCTCGAGACATTCATCCTATCCGCACAGATGGCATTGAACGAAGCTTTCAGAGTCGCTATTGGAATGTCTCTAATTTCGATGATTTCAATGGAAGCGGCTATGAATATTGTTGATGTCATACTGACCGGAGGGGCCAAGCTGACCTTGTGGGTCATAATTCCGATGTTGGTCGCAGGATTCCTGACGCCATGGCCCTACAATTACTGGAGACTCAAGAAATACGGAGTAGCTTGCCACTAGGTGATGTATCATGCAGAACTGGGAAACACTAGGTAATGAGATTACTGAATGGATATTGGACTATGCCAACAGCAACGGGATAACAACCCTAGTAGTGGGAGTTTCCGGGGGGATAGATTCAGCTGTAACTTCCACCCTATGTGCCAAAACCGGACTCAATACACTCGCCCTAAACATGCCTATCCATCAGATCGAAGATCAATTCGATCTTTCGAATCAGCATTTGTCATGGCTGACAAAAAATTGGGACAATGTTAGATGCGAGACTATCGATTTGTCTGAAACATTTGACTCATTTAGTAGTGCTTTTGGGGACAACTCCACAAATCATAGTCTTGCAAATTCTAGAGCCAGACTTAGGATGGCCGCCTTGTATAATTTCGCCGGCATTGAAGCCATCAATGGCATTGTTGTGGGTACGGGAAACAAGGTTGAAGATTTCGGAGTTGGATTTTACACCAAGTATGGTGATGGCGGAGTAGATATCTCTCCTATTGCCGATCTCTACAAATCAGAAGTATACGCACTTGCCGACGCCTTAGGAGTCATCCAAGAAATTCAAGACGCCGCTCCAACCGATGGCCTCTGGTTAGACGGTAGGACCGACGAGGAACAGATGGGGGCTACCTATGAGGAACTAGAGTGGGCTATGAGGGAGATTGAGAACCCTTCAGAAAAGGAGCCCACTGAAAGGCAGAGACAGGTAATGGAAAGATACATCGAACTCAATAAGGCTAATTCGCATAAGATGGAGCCTATTCCAGTGTTCAAGAGAAGTGACCGCTGACTTCAATTATTGGCGACACGCCGGTCGTTTCATGGATGAACTACCACAAACCCAGACCAGCTATGCCGATAGTGGCCAGATGATGGCTGTAGAGTTCGATAGGAAGATCATCATTTACTGGTGGATGTCTGCAAACTTGGGACTTCTATTTTCAGTTGTCGGAATCATACTAATGCCTATCTGGATTCCGTTCGGGTGGCTTGTTCACCAGAAGCAGTACGAACATATGAGTGGAGCCCTCACAGAACGCTCGCTCAATATGCGAATGGGGTGGATGTTCAAGAAGCAACAGAATATTGCCCTAGACAAGCTAACCGATGTCTCAATTCATGAGGGCCCGATTCTCAGTGCCTTCGGTGTCGTTAGGATGCAGTTCGAGACTGCCGGCGCGGCCCCATTCATACTGACTGGGGTGAAGAATGCCAACGAGTTCCGTGACCTCGTCCTCAGACAGAGGGACTCTCTCGTAACCACACCAGCTCAACAACCCACACAAACAACCGAATCCAGTGATGTTCTGGTTGAAATTAGGGATATTCTAACGAAGATAGAGTCAAAGCTCTCTGAAAAGTAGGTCATATTCCCGAAGAGATCTTCATCCTTTGATACCATGGCCAAACTTCAGAATGCCCCTCGACGATATCAAAGCCATATAATCCCTCCATTGATCTCAAAATTCCAAAGTTCGCGAAGTCAGCCCCATTGGGTTTTTCTCCGCCAAAATAATCGCTCTTAATGCCACTAGACATGTGATCTAATTGAAACTTTAGGTTTTCTCTAGGAGGTAGTTCGAACATCTTTGCTCTGGACTTTCCTACCATCCTCATAATGATTCCACCTACCCATTTATTTACCAACCTAGTTCCAAATGAGAAGTTGTCAATTTTAGTGACATAATCTAAGGCTTGTACGGAGGTTCTGTATGACTTGTATATGACGGCAACAATCGACTTTCCGAGAATTAAATTAGAGAAATCCATCCATTCATCCTGTTCAGGATCTTCTCCCGCACGGGGGAAACTGCTGGAATCCTTGCTGTCAATGTAGTGCAAGATATAATTGGAATCGTTAACTTGCGTTCCATCGATATCAACAAAGACAGGTACAGCGCTCCATTCTGACCATTTCAACTGTGTCTTGAAAGTAGGATCAACTTCCACCTTTGAGTACTCTATTCCCCTGCTACCTAGCAATGCTTTGACCTTGAAGCAGAATGGACAAGTCTCAAAGCAGTACATTGTAGGAAGACCGTCTACGACCCTTTCAGGGACTTTTGTATCTTGCTCGCCCGAAGTAGCTGAGTTCTCATCCTTTTTGTTTGCCATATATTTCGTACCACCTTTGAGTTTGTAGTTTATTTTTCTAGCCCCATAGAAGACATCAATGTACTCTCGAATGAGCTAACTGACTTATTGCATCCTTCCAGACTTTCCGCGTCGACGAGTATCTTCATTTCACCCAACTCCTCCCCAACTACACAAGGAGTCTTGCCAGCCGTAAAATCAGCGAGCACCTGAGTTTGTTCATTCAAATGCAGAAGCTCGAAATCTACATCCAGGCTATTGGTGAAATTTTTCCAGTCTCTCTTCATAGAGATTCCCTTGTGTGTAATGTCACAGAGTGAACAATGTGCCGTTCCAGTAATCTTTCCCCAGACGTATGAGAGCTCCCCGATGATTCCTCCATCCGCATGATAAATTCCGTAAATTTTCTCAATTTTCATTATCTCACCGTTTGGGGCATTGTGTTGTCATATGACGAGTAAAAATAACTCCTAACACACGATTACTCATATCGGTTCGTGCCAGACTGGGTAAGTAGATAATATGGAGTTCTCCACCGTAGCAGAAATATCATTATATCACAATCAATTTTCTCATTCACACCTAATCTTGAAGGTGCTTCCAGCGTGTCACCATATGTGGACGTCCCTTCAGAATTGAACTCAATGCTCATTGGCCAGCACGGCCCCACCAAGCAGAAGGCAGCTAGGTTGGTTGTGGATTTGGCTTCAACAGCTGGGGCCAGTGAATTCGTCAGAGTAAGTAATGCACATGTCTCGGGAGTCAGCGTGATCACTGGCGGACATGGACTCAGGAGATTCTTAGCAGATTTATCTGGGGATCCTTTGGGAAAGGTAGCCATACCAACAACTCTGAATTCTGCAGGTTGCGATCACGAGAAGATGGAGGAGATGGGTATAGACTATCCAGATTTCCTAGAGCAACAATTCGAAATCATACACTCATATTCAGAACTCGGAATAGAAGCTACCCTTTCATGCACCCCCTATGACAGGGGAATAGAAGATTTGGATGGAATCGGCTCATGGGCTGAATCAAATGCTGTTTGCTTCTCAAATTCCTACACTTCACTGGTGACAAATAGGGAATCCGGTCTTTCCGCCTTGGCGACAGCCCTGACTGGCTGGGCTCCCAAATGGGGCTTGCATATGGATGAGAATAGAGTCCCGAACATATTCGTTAAAGTAGAATGTGAAATGGAAGATATAACCGACTGGAGTATACTAGGTGATTGGATAGGAAAACAAATCAAACCCGAATGGAATCTTCCCTGGGGCCCGATGCCAAGGATTAGTGGACTTCCCAATGCAACATTTGAGATGAAAAAAGCATTAACTGCGGCGGCGGCAAATTATGGATGTCCAATGTTATGGGCCGACGGGCTAACCCCTGACCCGCCAACGGTTCAATCGTATGAAGGAATATTGAACTTCAAAGAATCAGATTTGTCTGAAAGATATCGTGATTTATCTCCTAAGGGAAAGGTGGATTTGGTAGTCATCGGATGTCCCCAAGCCAGTATTGGAGAAGCCAGGGCAACCGCCGCGTTCATGCGTTCGAGAATGGAATTAGGTGAGAAAATACCAGATCATAGACTCTGGGTCTTCATGAGCTCTCATAATTACGATTTGATAGAGGCGGATGGGACGCTGGATATCCTAGAGGAGGGAGGGGCATTGGTTCTGAGGGACACTTGTCCCGAAGTGACCCCTTACAACCGTTCTCGGTACAATCACTTGCTAACCAACTCGCTAAAGGCAGAGCATTATCTGACTAGCGGACTGAACAAGATGCCCACAAGCGTGGCTAAAATCGGAGACTGTGTGTCCCATGCGTTCGACCCTTCACTGGTCACTGGTGAAAGGCCCACACTCTCCCCAGGAAAAGTCAAAAAGCCCGAATCTTCCAAATATTTTGCTAAGGGAGATTTTTCTACTGAAGGTCTCGGAATACCCAGTCAGGATGAATGGTCGATCACAGGAAAGGCTCTCGTTACGGACGTACCAATTACATATTTGGGATACGTGAATAGAGATACAGGAGTAATAGAAGAGCCAGGACACCCTCTTGATGGTATAAAAATCGCAGATAAGGTTCTGATATACCCCAAGGGATCAGGTTCTACTGTTGCCCCATTCGTCTTAATGGGGTTAATTTACACAGGAATGGGCCCATTGGCAATAATCAATCGAGATGTGTGCCCCCTGACTCTACCGGCCGCGTCCCTTCTTGGGACTCCATATGCACATAGTTTTGGGAATGATCCAATTCAGGAAATCAATAACGGGGATGAAGTTAGAATGGAACTGATGAATGGAAAAGTCAGCATGTATGTGGTGTCCAGATTTAGCGAGGGTTGATGACGCAAACTCATACCGACGACCATGGACTTGAACCGTGAACCGAAATCCTGCCGACCCCAAGACTGGGGTAAGTTCGAGATAACCAATAGGGATGGCGCTGCCAGAATTGGGAAATTCCATACTCGTCATGGAGTGGTAACCACTCCAATGTTACTTCCCGTAGTTAATCCAAATTTACGGACCATAGAACCGAGGGAAATGTGGGACAAGTACGGTATCGAAGCTCTGATAACAAATTCCTATGTGATTTGGAAGCATGAGAAGCTTAGCGTTATCGCTAAATCGGATGGAATTCACAAACTATTGAATTTTCCCGGAGCAATAGTAACCGACTCGGGAACCTTTCAGTCGTATGTCTACGGGGATGTTGAGGTTTCACCTGAAGATATTGTTTCATTCCAAAGAGAAATCGGAGTTGATGTGGGAACTATGTTGGATGTTTTTGGAAGACCAGATATGAGTAGGGATCAAATTCAACATGCAGTAGATGAGACCTTCGAAAGGGCGAATATATCCCTGTTGGAAGCAAGAGAGGATATCTTACTCAATGGACCAATCCAAGGAGGACTGTATCACGATCTGAGAGCTAAATCTGCGAGTTTAATGAGTCAAGTACAAGATTCAGGGAAGACATTTGCAGTCCATCCAATAGGCGGTATTGTTCCCCTGATGGAACAACAGAGATATCTAGAGTTATTCGGAATTATATTGGCCGCAAGATCGCAAATACCTCCCGATAAGCCAATACACATGTTTGGTTGCGGACACCCACTTCTTTTTCCACTATCTGTGGCCCTGGGGGTTGATTTCTTCGATAGTGCTGCGTATGCACTATTTGCTCGTGACGATAGAATACTCACTCCCGAGGGAACGGTAAAGATACAAGGTTTGAATGAGTGGCCAGTAACATCCACTGCGCTCTTTGGAAAGACTCCAAAAATGGTTCTGGAGATGTCCAAAGAGAGAAGATCAGAGATTCTGGCACATCATAATCTAGAGGTTACTCAGGCCGAACTAGCTAGGTGTAGGGAGGCGATCAGGGATGGGAGTATTTGGAAACTAGCAGAGGTAAGAAGTCATGCCTCCCCTAGGCTCAGGGAGGCTTTCGAATGGGTTTTGGACCAACTCGAAGAGCTGGATGATTCAGAAGTCGGCTCAACACTTCTGGAGCTCATGGCTTCTACAAATCCCATTAGGAAAGGAGGGGAGCCATTTTCTGAGGATATAGGTTTCAGACCACACATACTCCATCTTCTAGCCTTGATCTCACTGAGGTGGCGTCTACCTGGGTCTTGGTGGGATGGTAGCTCTGGACCTCCGGAAAGAGTCCTGATAATCCATAATTCTCCACCTCCATGGAGAGAAAGCGCTCTTGGCTCTGTAGTTGATAATCTAATCGAGAATCCCAAAACAGTAGTCTTGGTGGCTACGCCCTTGGGGCCGATCCCCTATTCCTTCGAAGACGTCTCTCCTTTCTGTCACTTAGATGGCCCTGACTCTATGTGGTCTGTTGAATTTGACAAGAGCAATTCCTATGGAGACGTTTCATATCTTGGGCTAGAGAAAATTCCAATCATAACCTCATCACCAAAGATTTTAGAAGAATCCTCTGAAAAAATTAGTAAGATAAGAACATGGCTAGATAGGTGTTCTATTGTCGACAAAGTATCAGTTTTCTGTGGAGTTCACCCAAAGAAACTCTGCGAAGTTTCGGAGACAATGGAAGCAAGAAGATCCAATACTGATAGGATGGTGAATGTTAGTTTCAATGGGCAACACGTATTATCTCCAAGATTGAAGGATGGTGGTATCTCCCTGACTTCAGAAGGGGCAAGGGTTCTGTATTCACTAAACCCAGGTATCCCAGATTTATTTGAGGAAGAAAACTCTTCTGATGAGGAAGACTATCCTGGCATACCAAGGGTGATGATTTCCGAAGACGCGATACCATTCGTAGGAGATGGACGTAACGTAATGCATGGCTACATAATTGGTGCCGACCCACACACCACTCCCGGACAACCATGTGTGGTAGTCTCCCAAGAAGGGAATTTGATAGCTCATGGAGTACCCACTTCAACAACACTGGAGATGGCTACATTCAAGAAGGGAATCGCGGTTAAAGTTAGAGATGGGTGCCTAAAAGAGTGAGCCATACAATCAACTATCACCGATTGGTATTTTCGGGGATTAATTCAAGTGGCGCCTTCTCGAGGACCTGTTGACTCCCTACGGGAGTCGGGTGCTATACATGGTCTCTGATTTAGTCGATGAGATGCTGATAACGGCACGCTCAATCAAGAAAATGTATGGTCCACACTTAGCTCTGGATGATATCAGTCTAGATATCCCACATGGTGCTATTGGTATTCTGGGTCCAAATGGAGCGGGCAAATCGACATTTTTCAAATGTCTACTAGGACTCATAAAGACAACCTCTGGCTCTGGAAGGGTATTGGGGTACGACATAAGGACTGAAGGAGAATTGATACGTTCAAAGATTGGATATATGCCCGAATATGACTCCCTTGACCCGGGTCTTACTGCGATTGACCAAGTTAGGTATTCTGGTGAGTTGTTGGGGATGAATCCTGATGCTGCTACCCAGAGAGCGCATGAAGTACTGCAATACGTAGGGCTGAAGGATCAGAGATACAGAAAAATCGAGACCTTTAGTACGGGTATGAAGCAAGCTGCTAAATTAGCCTGCGCACTAATACATGATCCGGAGATTCTGATTTGTGATGAGCCAACTAATGGATTAGATCAGAGGGCTAGGGAATTCATGCTACAGACTCTAAGAAAAACCGTAATGGAAGGTGGAAGATCGGTACTTATGAGTAGTCATGTAATGGACGACGTGGAAACTGTATGTGATAGGATTGTGATGATTCACAAAGGCAAGATAGTCGTTCACAGGAGTATAGACGACATGGTCAAACAGGTGGAGAAGGAAATAGAAATCTCAGTCTGGGGAGGGGCATCTCAGATGGAAACTGAACTGTCCTCAAGAGGTCTTTCTGTCAGGAGGATGGGAAGAAATATGAGAGTCACCAAGATAGATGATGATACATATACCGAGATTCTGTCGGCAGCGGCCGAAGCAGGAGTTCAAGTCAGGAAGATGACAGAGTACGAGCCAGATTTAGAGGATATTTTTCTCCTCATAATGGATAAGCTAGGAGAAGAAGTTAGGGAAACAGGAGATTTGATGACTTCCGACCACACGGGTGAGGTGCTATGACTTCAGAGCTTGATATCTCTGGTGGCACAACCAGGATGGAATCAGCATTTGGATCCGGAGATGGAGATGATGAGGCAAAGGCCTCAGTAGCACGGAAAGCCGAAGTTAAAGGCTCGATATATGAACAGACATATCGTCCATGGAGAGGCTCACTTGGGCCTAGGTGGGTAAGGAACTATGCGATTTTTCGACACCATGTCTATGGTCTATTTTCAAGCAAAGGACACAGGTACTATCACCCTGTCGTCAGACTTACCATCCTCATAGTATTCCTATTCTCCCTTTCCCCAGTAGCAATGCTATTTTTGGCATCATTGGGTGGGCAAGGAGGTTTCGGGGAGATACTGTCCAGAATGTGGGGTATAAACAGGTATAACTTGTGGGGACAAGTACTCGGATTCTTCCCACGGAATCTTTGCATGTGGCCTCTCCTTACCGCACTTGTTGTGGGAGGTATGATTTCAGATGACCGTAGAAACGGAACGAGTGCTATATACTTCTCAAGACCAGTCAATAGGATAGATTACACAGCTATGAAGTATCTTAGTAGCGCAGTCGTACTTGGGTTCGTGATAGTTTTCTCCTACATGGTATACTACACCAGTGCAATAGTCCTGAACGGAGAGGGCTGGGCATTTCTGATCGATACCTTCCCAATCTTCATGGGGGGGCTCTTAGCGGGAATTCTTTTGGTTCTAACTTACACTTCTATCGGCCTTGCGCTTTCCAGTATCAGTCAAAGTAGATTCTTCGCCGCAGTAGCCTTCTTGGCTGTTATCTACGGTACGAAAATGGTCGCATTCCTAATAGAGTCTACCTTCGAATCATCGATTCTCTATCTGCTGAGCCCTTATGATGGTCTGGCCCATATAGGGCAGTGGCTAGTTGGAATAGAGTCTAATTATGACTATCCTCTTGCTTTTTCAATTGTCTCAATATTACTCATCAATTCCTTATCATTAGCTTTACTCACGAGCAGGGTTAGTTCTCTGGAGGTGACCAGAGAGTGAATGCAAAGGCTCCGGCTGTGATGATCGAATCTGCTTCTAAGTGGTACGGTGAAGTGATAGGACTCAATGATGTTTCTCTAGCAATAGATGGAGGAGTTACAGGTGTTTTAGGCCCCAATGGAGCTGGTAAATCAACACTATTCAAACTACTTCTTGGTAGACTCAAGCCAAGCCAAGGTACAGTGAGATTGTTCGGTACCGATCCTTGGGAGAGCACGTCTCCTTTCAGAAGAGTGGGTTATGTTAGCGAAACTGAGCCATTGTATGAGTGGATGACTGGATTGGATTTCCTAATGACAATGGCAAGACTACATGGAATGACCAGGGACGAGGCCAGAGAAAGGGCTGAGCATGTCTTGGAGTTCGTTGGCCTGAGTGATGTTCGTTACAAAGAAGTTGGCAAGTATAGTAAGGGCATGAGGCAGAGAGTGAAGATTGCCCATGCACTTGTTCACGATCCGGATCTGATAATTCTTGATGAGCCCTTACACGGTTGTGACCCTCTCGCCAGAACTAGTATCATGAGCGTTATCAGGGAGCTGGGAAATCGCGGAAAAACTGTAATTGTTTCCAGCCACATACTTGAAGAAATCGAGAGAATTACAGAGCAGATTGTGATTCTCCATAACGGTAGACTACTCGCTCTTGGTAATTTACATGCCATTAGGGGCCTTCTCGATAAACACCCTCATAGAATTCTACTTGAAACGGAATCTCCTAGAGATTTAGCCAAGGAATTAATTACCAGAAAGCCGATCTACGGTGTTAGGTTCCCAGAGGACGGTTTTTTGGAAATTCAGACAGGAGACCTTTCCGCCGCACATGAAATTCTTCCCAGCGCAATAATTGAATCTGGAATTAGGGTCACTGCAGTTGAGAATCCCGATGACAACTTAGAATCACTACTCGGGTATCTCGTAGGGGGTGAGTGATTGGACCCACAGGGAAGAGATCTGTCAGAAACAGTTTGGACCAGACTGGATAGGAAGGCAGGCGCTGTGGTCGAGTTAACTATCAGGCAACTCAGGCACAAAATATCTACCTGGGTAGTTTTAGCATTGGGGACAATGTTGATGATTCTGCTGCTAGCTTTCTACATTGACTCAGTAAGAGAAGGATTCGAATCCATAGATAACGATGGTGACAGTGTGGATCAAGACAGAGATGGATACCCACTCGGACAAGAGAGAAAATATGGGACCAGTGACTGGAATGGAGAAGAGTACCCAGGGTCGGGAACATATATCTACGAGGGTGAAATAGACTGGAATGATGAAAATCGAGAAATTTCAGGAAACAAGACATGGGAGGGAGTCTCTCTACTTGATGCTACTTGGATAGATATCGATTACAAGGGAGGGCAATGGGACTATGTTATCGACTGGGATGATGTCACGGATTGTCCAGATACACGGGGAGAGTTGTTCGTAGACTGGATCCCCGATTTCGCGACAGCATGTGAACTAGAAGACGGTACATATGCCACAAATGGGAAATTTAATGCAGAAGGAAATCTCACAGTCCCGAGGGATTACTATCTTACCTACGGCTATGTTACTGGAATATTTGACGTTCCGAAAGATCCCAAGGAGATGTACATAGATGAGGACGATATCGACTGGGACGGTTCAGCAGGAAGTCAGGGAGTCGATGATGATGGAGACTGCCTTAGGACGGATTGGTTCGCTCAATTGGATGGCCCAGATGAATTCATGTGGTGGGAAGAGCCACATAGGCCAGACGCAAATGGTAATGGTATCCAATGTGATGTTATTTGGGTGATAAACTCACAAACCGGAGAGGTCATTTCCATCAGTGCCGACTCTTCCGTAGATGAAGATCCAGTAGACGAAAATTATGCAGGCGAAGCCAGCCACAGGACCTTCGTAATAGCGACAGGAAAGATAGCATTCGTCCTTCTACTGGGCCTATTCCTGCCTCTCTTCCTTTCTTTAGGATTGGTTCGAGATGAGACTGAGAGGGGAACATTACACTATCTACTATCTAAGCCAATTCACAGGGGCGAGTTCATACTTTATCGCGTTCTAGGATATATGGCCGTTGTCTCAGTTTTTGTTCTAGCTTTGTCTTTGGTGATGGGATTAATCACATCGATAATAGGGCCAGGAGAAAGCCTGCTCAGAGTGGGGGACCTCCCTGTTTGGTTTGGAATCGCTGTCGCAACAATACTTGTTTTGGCGGCATATGGATCTCTGTTTAACACTGTAGGGCTACTCTTGCCGAAGTATGGAGTATACCTGTGTATCGTGATTGGAGTGTGGGAATTTGCCATGGGATTCACTACTCTTATCTCTCCTAGCTCTTCAATTGCCACACTTTCTGTATCTCACTGGGGCCTACAGCTAATTGACTCAATCGTTATGGTTTCTTGGCCCGACACTCTTCAATTTTCTCAGATGTCATCAGCATTCGGCTTACAGACTGGATTAGAATGGATTTGGTCTCCTCCGGTGCATACACTAAATTCTAGTAACGCATATTTAGGTATCCTCACTTCCGTAACCATGCTCATGGGAGTCTCTCTTTCCATGATAGGTATTGGCAGTGCAGTTTTTAGCAAGAGAGAAATAATGTGATACCATGATTCAAGATAATTCTCATTTCAAGGGTGACTTCTCATCACTGTGGAGGCTTGATGTCATGCCCCCTATTCGTCGATTATCATGGTGGTGGTGGTGGGCACTGATACTCATCCCAGACCCCGACAGGCCAGGTAGATCAAAGCAATTGATGATATTATGGTCAACAAAGGAAACTCCGGCAATAAGAGTTAGTGGACACTGGTGGAAACCCGGAGGTAGGATGTTTGTAGATGAACACGGAGGTCATGTTATTCCCGGAATGGTCTGTGCTTGGTGGTTTGATGGGGAGAAAATGTTTGAGCCTCTGGTTATGAGGGAATGCAGGATGGCCAGTATTTCAGATACACATCCTCTATGGCCAGGGGAGGGCAAAGGAGAAGGAGCAGGAGCTGTAATACCCCTGATTCCTCAAGATATGTCGATAGGAATGGCACCCGGTAACAAGTCCTTTTGGATAAATCTCTCAAGTGATGAAGAGGCAGTTACCAGAGGCGCACCCAGTAAGTTCGAAGCCGAACTCACTCCCTGGTGGGGACCCCCTAGTGAATTAACCTACAAGAATAATGAGTACTTCTTGGGTATGGGATATGATATCCTCAGATTACAAGCTACAAAGTGTAGGCTGGTTGTAGATGGCGAGGTTTTGGAGGGAACAGGCTATTTCCAGAAGGTTTCCGTTCAAGCGCCTTCCTTTCCATGGTTTTGGGGGATGTTACATTTCAATGATGGATCATATCTTGATTGGTTCATGCCACACGTCACTCCGATGTGGTCAGCGAGAGACGATAAGCCTTGGAGGTTAAGGGATTTCTTCCGTACTCCAAATATAGGCACAGGTGTTTTCCAAGATAGAAAGACTGGAAAGACTCAGAATTTCGACAACTGCACTGTTGAGCTTTGCAAGCAAAGCTCTGAAGATGCATTACTGGACGATAAGGGAAATGTTCTCCCGGAATTCAGAGTTAAGGTCTGGAATGACGACTCAAGCGCCACAATCAGAGTTAGGGCAGTTAGTAGAGCAAGATGGATTTTTGACCAACCAACTAGGGCCTCATGGGTCAGTCATCTAACCTATAATGAATATCCCCTTGAGGTAGTCTCGATCACATTCGAGGATTCCGAGGGGGTTAGGACAGAGCAGGACTATGAATGGATTCATGGAAATGCAGAACACGCATGGGGAGTTCTTCATTAGGTGTCGTTATGAGTGAGATAATTTCCAGCTTCAAATCAAAATTGGACCTTGAAGCAGTAAGAGAAAGGTTCCCCGAGATTTCCGATTCAGAAACTCCAATATGGCATGGAAGCCCAGCTTTGATGTCCATGTCCGGTAAATATGCTCTGGCTGGATTAGTACTTGTAATCCACCTAATCTTCTACTGGGCTGCTAAGTATGATACTGTTATCGAAGGAGAGGCTAATTTGAACCTTGTAGTAGGACTAGCTAAAACAATCATAGACATTTCGGGTGTTTTAGGGTTTGCAATAATGATGCTCCTGGTCGCAAAAGTAAATCACTTTCTAAATACATCCACATCAGGGGGATGGACGACATCATGGTTACTCGTTAATGGATTAATTCCTCTTTTTTGGTACACTACAACAGTCATAAACTCAATTTTAATATTTATTGGATATCATGGATTTGATCATTTTATCGGAGAACACATTCCAGTCTGGAAAGATTGGTACTATCTCGTACTAGGGGTATTATCTTCAATCTCCGCCGTGGCCTTGACTGCACACTATAGCAATGCATTCCAATATGCCATTACAGATAAGAGGGTCCACATTAGGAAAAAGTTCCTTTATTTCGACTCTAGTGTGGTTGGCATCCCGTTTGAGAAGGTTGAAAACCTAAAGGTTGAGCCTTCAATAATCGGGAGAATATTTGGTTTCGGAAACATACATGTGATTACTGACGGAATGCAATCAAATATCACTGATGATAATGTCTTGGTTAAACAATCAAGTTTCTTGAATCCTTTAAGCTGGATTTTTATTCAGAGAAAAAGCAATCCCTCTTCTCAAGATCCGAGTGAATGTCTTTACTGTATCAGTGAACCTATGTCTGTTTACGCATTAATCAACGAGTTAATAGACAATTCATAATGGTCTTCCGCACCGTTCTTAACTGCAAGGCCACCGATTAAGCCCGAGGGAGACCAATGGAAGACACAGTAACTCAAGCAGCACAACTAATCACAAAAGGAGATTTCATTGGGGCAATGGAAATTTTCGAGGCTTTTTCGAACGCCAATCCTGACGACCCAGCAGGTTTCCATGGATGGGCAGAAGCTGCTCTTTTTGAGATTCAGGCCAACGGAAATCTGGATGATAAAGGGAATGATAGGATTAACGAGGGCCAGATAGCAGCTTATTTCAGAAAAGCGTCATCCATGGACCCGAAGAACCCTGACTACCTCGCCTCCTACGCCAACGCTCTACTCGAATTCGATAGAATGCCAATGGCAGTTCGCGAATTCAGGAAGCTCAAGTCATTAGGGGATGAATTAGACGACGTAGACGTCTCATTCCACTTGTATGAAGCCGCCAAGGCGTTGATTGAATTGGTAGATATGAAGACAAACTATGACAGGAGCAATCCCAACGCTCGACAATTTATCCCAATAGCACTGGAGTTCGCGATGTTAGGTCTCGGCTTTTCGTCAGTAGACGAGGCGATGGAGTACCTAGTTTCAGATGAATAGGGGGAAAACAAACTGACCAGCGACTGTTTTCTAGTCGCCATCGGGTACCACGGAGGTCTATTTCACGGATCCCAAATACAACCCGATGTTAGAACTGTCCAAGGCACTCTGAAGGAGTCACTGAAAGAGATAGGATGGTGGAGTGAGGGGTGTCTCAGGCTCTCTAGTAGAACCGATGCAGGAGTAAGCGTGAGGATGAACCTGGCCAGTATAGACCTTCCCGAGTCAGTAATCTCATCTGTTGACGGGTCGAAAGTAATCAGGGCCCTTAACGATCGTCTCCCAGATGATTTGGTGGCATGGGCCGCGAAAAAAGTCCCTTCCACTACTCCGACACGTCCGGTAATTTCAAGGAAGTACTACTACAGATGCGAAGTTATCAAAGCATGGCCTGAAAATGTCGATATTGATATCCTAAGCAAAGCATGTCAAATTTTTGTAGGGACTCATGACTTCACCAATCTCTGTAGGCTTGAAGAAGGAAAAGATCCAACTAGGACTGTAATTAGTTGTAATCCTTGGCTAGATAGTGATAACAGGCCAATAGGAATTTGCGTGGTTGCGAAATCATTTCTTTGGAACCAAGTCAGGAGAATGGCCTCCGCCATCACAGGAGTCGTATCAGGAGAATATGATCTAGACTTCCTAGCTAAATCTATTGAAAACCCAAATATTCCCGTTGATATGGGAATGGGGAGCTCTAGAGGTTTGATTCTTTGGGAAATCAACCATTCGGCACTGGATGGAATTGGAATGGGTTCTATCCCCGATACCAGAATATTCTCAAAGCCACCATCTTCACTCAGGGGGCATAAGAATTGGATGGGGTTGGCTAACTTGGAAATGTCCACAATGGTTAACTCAGAATGGATTAGAGAAATCGGTCTATCCTAATCCAAACTTCATCACCATCATCGCAGGGTAGGCTTTCTCTCAGGAATGAGTTAGAGATAATTTCAGCAGTTTTGGTATGCCTAGTTAAGTCAGGGATCAGTAAGGCACATTTTGTCCATATTTCAGAATCGATTGAGATACTAGCAAGAAAAGCTGTAGCTCCTCCAAACGACTTTCCATCCCTTTCAAAACCTTGAATCCTAATTGGCTCAAGTCCGACAACATCGCTTCCTTCGTCCAGTCCAGAAGCAACTCTCAATTTCCTGTAAGGGTCCAAGCTCTCACTTTCCAGATCTACATTCAATGTGCCAGGCCAAGCACTGGATCCCAGTACTTCTTTGAATTGCTCTTGATAATGTGGTTGGGCCATGAAAACATGGGCTCTACCTAGACCGCTTGACACCGCACCGTGTAGCAGCACACGCGCGCCTGGTACACCTCCCTCATAAGGTTCCGCTTCAGTTCACAGATGGTACACCGCGCCTTGCTCAGAAATGCCCCACCCCGTCTCCAATAAATATCCACTTTCATCACTCCCTTTTCTCAATAGAGGGTTCGTATGATTGAAATGAATGAATGAAATTTCGGGATCTCCTTGTTTTCTATTTCCTAGCAATCCTAGGGTTTCCGTTACAGTAGGATGAGGAATCTCACTAACATCCCTGCTTGATATCTCATCATAATTCCAGAATGTCCCATCTATCAATGCAATGTCTACCTCCAAACCCTCAAGCCAATCCAGAATTTCCAAATCTTCTCCCAGAGTTTCTTGCCAGGAATCCTGATCCGGCATAAAAAGCAGGCTCTTTTTATCTCCTCTGATTATCAAAGCATGATTGTCCGAGAGTTCAGATCTATGGGGGACTGGAATTGCCGTTAACGTAAATCCACAACCTGGGGTCGGTTCAAATGGCTCCAATGGGGTCCAATAATTAGGAATAATGACCCCTTGTTCAATCATTATTGACCATGAAGGTGTTGAATCCAGAAGGATTCCCATAGAAGAACTACAGTGGAGAATTATTCCTGAAGAACCCATAACTTCACGTCCAAATAATCCCAAACCATCCGTGTGACCAAGATGAGCATGTGTCAATGAAACACTAGAGGGGGGCCACTCTGGAGTTCCAACAGAATTCCATAAGTCAAACTGTCCAGCCATCATCCTACTCGCCTCAATCAAGTGACTTGATCCATCCAGTCCTCGTATTCCCAACGAAACTGGCATTTTAGAGAGATCTGGGGATTGCCTAGCATATTCGCAACAATCCTTCAAACAACCTACTTGGGGAAACCCTCCATCCTGTGCGATCCCAAGCAAAGTCAGCTCAACTGAACCCCCCTCCATACAACCGGATAGGCCCATGGGAAATGAACAGCTCGCTCCGATGGAGCAATGTACCTCCTGCTTAAGGGAGTGGCATGGCGGCCGACATGTCCTGGATGTCAGAAAGACTAAATCAACTGAAACAACAGGATTTGGATTGGAATCCCCCTGTGTTAGAATCTGCTAGTACTTCTCACTGTAGGGTTGAGGGAAAAGATATGATCATGCTATCCGCAAATAACTATCTCAATCTAACAACTCATCCAAGAGTGGTTGACGCGGCTATTGAGGCCACAAGGAAATATGGAGCTGGATCGGGTTCCGTCAGGGCCATAGCTGGAACTCTAGATATCCACATAGAAGCCGAGAAAAAAGCAGCGGAATTTAAGGAAGTGGAGTCATCTCTAATTTACTCAGCTGGATACACAGCAAATGTTGGCCTGATACCTTCTCTTGTTAGAGGCAAAGAAGATATTATCATCTCCGATGAACTCAATCATGGCTCCATAATAGATGGAATAAGGTTGACCAAGGCAAGTAGAGCAGTATACCCTCACAATGATGTTGAGGCCCTGGAAAGAACTCTCAGAGAGAATAAGAATGCAGAGAGGAAGCTAATCATAACCGATGGTGTTTTCAGCATGGATGGTGACATAGCTCCACTAGATGATATTACAGAAGTAGCTGAGGAATACGGTGCTATGATAATGGTTGATGATTGCCATGGCGAGGGAGTACTCGGGGACGGAAAAGGAATAGTCGCACATTTCGGCCTCCAAGGACGTGTTGACTTTGAAGTTGGATCATATTCTAAGGCCATGGGAGTTCAAGGGGGGATTTTGGCGGGTTCCGATCTAGTGAGAAATTATGCGCTTAACCACAGTAGATCGTGGCTTCTCTCTGGAAGCCAACCACCTGGGGTAGCAGCCGCCCAAAAGGCTGCTGTTGAAGTTTTGATGGAGGAACCTCAGCATGTAAGGAAGTTATGGGAAAATACCAATTATTTCAGAACGCAACTACAATCGATGGGATTTGACACGGGCCGTTCGGAGACCCCGATAATTCCAGTGATATGTGGAGAAAGTAAAGTTGCTAAAGATCTCTCTGGTATGCTTGGTGAGAGCGGGATACTTGTGGGGGCAATAGTTTTCCCAATGGTCTCGAGGGATAAAGCGAGAGTCAGGACGCAAATGTCATCAGGTCTTTCCCGTGAAGATTTGGACATAGTTCTATCAGAGTTCGAAAGATGTGGTAAGAAATTAGGATTGATCTAGGAGTGTGTAAGATGTCAGTCGATCGATTTGAAAATGAAAGTGATATTTGGCCTATTTCAACGGAAATAAAAGTAAACTGGGGAGATATGGATGCTCTAGGGCACGTCAATCATTCAGTTTACGCAAAATGGATGGAGACTGTAAGAATGATGTATTTCTCCGAGATTGGAATGATGAATCTCTATGATGATTCTAATATCGGACCAATTCTTGCTAGGATAGAAATAGACTACGAATTACCAATAGTATTTCCAGACGTAGTTACAGTGAGTACTTCGGTTTCTAGAATCGGAAACTCATCATTCGACATGAGGTATAAAATCGAAAGCCAAAGTAATAATGGAAAATCCGCGGCTACAGGTAGCGTGGTTTGCGTTGTATTAGATTATAGTTCTGGCATTCCTCATAAAATTCCTCTAAAACTGAGGAAATCTATTGCCAGATTAGAGGGAGATTTCGACTACTAAGCCAGTTAGATAATATCTATCACTTCCTCCAAATCATAGTCAGATTCTGGACTCACTTTCTTGGTATCTCCATACACTGTTATTTTCATTCCTTCAAATGGCTCGATTCCTCTGTCAATCCTATCAATAATTCTCCATCTGGGAGCATACGATAGATGAATCCAAATAGGCCCAGGAAGAATATAGGTCAACCAACCTAATCTATCGAGAAAAATCCCATACTGATCATCTATGAATGAGGCTGATAGTATAGTAAGTCCGATGAATGGAAGAGCAAAAAGAATCCTCCTAAGATAGAGAAGCCTCGCGGGGGGCCTCTTTACAATCGTTGAAGCTAGGATCGAGAAAGCGCCTAAAAGGGAAGTTACAGCGACAATTACAAGCATCTGGAAAAGCCAATATCTTCCAATTTGAGAATAATCATCTCCGATAGAAAGACTGCCATATGCCAATGGAGGAAGTAGCGCGATTGAAATCATAAGGCCGTAGAGTCCACCTACGAAGATAGGATGGCATAGAGTCAGAGAATCCCTAAGGAAGAAATTACTCACAGTGCCTCCTCTTAGCATATGCCTATGCTCAGAATCCATGGATTCAACCACATTCTGCCACCCTTCCACAGACCTCTGCCAACAAATCCCAATTATCACAATTGGGGTGTTTATCAATCAAAACAGCTCACTAGTAAATTATGTGACCTCCAAATTAGGATTCGAAGAAGAAACTATATCCGGAGGGATTATCATACTGCCACTAGTCCCATAGTTCCGATGTGCCTATGAGTGAAGATGAGGTATTATTCAATATCAAGGAATCTAATCTTGATAGTGGCCTCCGAGGGGTACCTGTGGGGACTTGTGAAACATCTTATGTTGACCCACTAGAAGGCGTCCACTATGTTGGATATCCTGTTGAGGACTTAGTAAATCTAGAGGAGGAGGATGTTGTTTACCTATTGTTAAACAAAGAACTTCCAACACCTGAACAATCTGAGAAATTCAGATCAGAACTCGCAATGAGAGGGGAAACACTGCCAACCGGTGCATTGAGGGTATTGGAATCACTTACCCCAGGTAGTGGACATCCAATGGATTGGTTAGCTATCGGAATTATGGCATTAGGGACTGCTGAACCGACTGGCGATGCAAAGTCGGATTCCATGAACCTAATTGCAAGAATGCCAGAACTAATGGCCCGTGTATTCCTACTAAGAGGAGGTAAGAAGGAACAGCTCAAACCTAGAAAACCAGAACTTGGTTTGGTCGAGAACTTCGTCCACATGATTGGAATCGAAGGCGATGAAGCAGAAAGGATGAACAGAGTCCTAAGATTCTTTTTCATACTACACCTAGATCATGGAGGGGGTAATCTCTCGACCTTCACAGGAAAAGCTGTTGCTTCAGGAAGGGCTTCTGTTTATGCGGCAATGTCAAGTGCAATGAATGCTCTTTCGGGGCCCTTGCATGGTAGGGCAAATCAGGCTGTATTGGAGTTTATCCAACGTATTGGAACATCCGATAGAGACCAGATAGAGTCATTCGTAAACGCAGAAATTGACTCGAATAGGCCGATATATGGATTTGGGCATGGAGTTCTAAGTGCTGAGGACCCACGTGCTAGGCTACTAATTGGCCTCGGGGAGGAAATTTGTCCCGATGATGAATTATACAAAACCGTCAAAGTCCTCCGTGAAATAACTCCTAATATCCTAAAAGAAAGACTCCCAAAGATAAGAAATCCCTATGCAAATGTGGACCTAGGGAGTGGAATGTTGTTACATTCGGTGGGTTTCAGAAAACCAGATTATTACACTACCTTCTTCGGATGGGCCAGAGTCGCTGGTATTTGTGCCCAGATACTAGATGAGAGAAATGCGAGGAAAGGTAGAGGGACTCCGATTTACAGACCCAAGTATATACCACGCAACCAACCTATTCGGAGACTGTGATTACTGTTCTCTGAGAGATGAAAGAGCAGCTTCCACAGCCGCCATCGTAATCCTCTCGCCGCTTTCTCTAACCATGGTAGCAACTTCCTCGACCTCATGTTCTTCCGCACCTGCCGCTGCCACCATATTCATCAGATGTAACTTCATATGTCCAGCCTGAATTCCAACTGTGGCCAGAGCTCTCAACGCACCGAGGTTCTGCGCCAGTCCAGCCGCTGCCATTACCTTAGCCAGATCATTGGCGTTACGTAGACCCAATAATGCAACATTTGCTTGTGCTCCAGGGTGAATTCTAACGGCACCACCTACTAACCCTACTGCCATTGGAATTTCAATTGATCCGACTAGATTGCCATCGGAATCTTTTTCCCAGTGAGTCATTGACGAATATTCTCTCCCAAATGAGGCATAAGAGTGAGCTCCTGACTCTATGGCCCTCCAGTCCTGCCCACACGCTATAGCAATAGGTGAAATCGCGTTCATTATCCCCTTATTGTGAGTGGTCGCCCTGAATGGATCGGCCGCGGCAAAGTGATACGCTTGAATCACACCATCGATAACATTAGAGCCATTTTCTGAATCTAAACCATCATCTGACATCTCTTCAGGAGTGAATATTGCACTTACCTTGGCCAGCCTGTGTACTGCTAGATTACTAATTATGCGGAGTATTACAGTTCCAGAACTCAACTCTTCAATTCTTTGAGCTATTGTCTCTGCCATGGTATTGACAGCATTGGCCCCCATTGCATCCCTACAATCAACAAGGATATGCACGATGACCATCGGTCCAGATTCTGTATCTATGATTCGAACCTCTACGTCCCTGCATCCTCCTCCAAATTTTACAAGGATCGGATCAACCTCGTTGCAAGCATCAATCAACTCGTTTTTGGATGAGAGGATGGCATCTTTGGCTAAGTATGGATTCTCACATCCAACAACCTGAATTTGACCTATCATTACGGGATCATCATTATCTGAAACAAAACCACCATTGGAATGGCACCTCTTAGCCATGTTGGAAGCGGCCGCTACCACACTCGCTTCTTCAACAACGAATGGTATCAGGTAATGCTCGCCATCAATGATGAAGTTTGTAGCCACTCCAATCGGTAAGGAGTATGTACCAATTACATTCTCTATCATCCTATCTGCGACTTCTTCCGAAAGCTCCCCATTAGATGCCCAGGCCTTTACCATATCATCCTCTAGTCCTGTAATCTCAGAGAGCAAGTTCCTCCTCTCCGAGACAGATAGTTTGTAGAATCCTTTCAATCGACTGCTATCCACTGGCATGTTATCATACCTAGTCGGCGTAAACACCCTTCTGTACATTTCGCTTGAATATCTCTCATAATGTCACTTAGGAGACCTGATTATCTGATCCAGCTACTATAATTTAATCGCAATAAAGCGTTAATTTACACATTAACGCTTTGTTAACGTGTAATAAAAGCGTTAGTAATACGTTAATATTACTAATTCAAATTCGATATACTACTCTAAACTGTTGAAAATTGTATATCGAAATATGCGTAAATATGCGATAATAATAACTTTCTTATCCGTTAGTAAACGTTAATCTTATCTACCCCTTGCTATTCACCACCAACGTGGCAGGCAACGTATCCGAGAATCTTGGATTGCCCTTACTGAGAGGTAACCCCTTTGATCTCAGGCCAATCGAAAGTGGTAGAGCTGAGTACCTAGTCGGACGGGATAGACTAATCGCTTCTTGGAGAGAACATATTATTTCACAATCACCAAGGATGTTACTACTTGTTGGAGAGAGGGGATCTGGACGTTCATCAGTTGTGAGAACTCTAGCTTCACAGACGAGAAGAAGTTTCGTCGGCCAGTATTGGCCTACAACCGATCCCGTTAACGCAATCATTCATGAATTAGCAATTCATTTCTGTGGGTTTAGCTCATCGGGTTCAAATCAGAAAATGATAGATGATTTAGTATCCAATCTGGAGGAGAGTTCCGGATCCCTCCCCGTGATATCTCTTGACTATCCATCAAATATAGAAATCTCCATGGTATTAAATTCAATATCTCCTATTCTTCAAAGACTGAGGGCACTAGTCATCGTAGTACTGACTCCCTCTCAATTGTCTTCTATCGATGAAGAAACTCTTGAGCTTTATGACAGGCCAGTATATACAACACATCTTTCTAAAGAACAAATCCAAGAGCTATCTAACAGACTCGTATCTAGGAAGGCAAGAGAGAAATGGATCATTGACGATACTTTACTATCAAGGATTCATGAATCTACCTCTGGAAACCCTAGAGATGTTATTCGAATTTTGAGGGATCTCATTGATGAGAGAAGGGATGTTGGCGCACATGGGGCACTAGAGAGACTAATGCGTTGGAAAATTACCAATGATTCCAGTGACAAGGATGTCAAGGATGCTCAAAATCAAATTTTATTTTCGGATGAATCTCAAGGTCAAATCGCTGAAGAGAAAGATCAATTATCCGTAGATGAGCCTCTCCAAACCCGTGATTTCAAACCACAATCGACCGATTCTGATAGTGATGAATCAATCCAAGACGTTACTAGATACATCGAAGATAAAGAAAATAACCTTCCCGGCGAAGAGCTTGAAGAATACCACCTCAATTTCCAATCAGAAACAGGTGAAAGTCAAGTAAATACTGAGGAGATCTCCGAAGACCCGGATGACCTATGGGAGAGTGAAACAGGAACCGATATGGAAGAAATGCCTGTAGAAAGTGATGCTGAGCAAGGGACATTGGATGATTTCATCTACCTGCAACCGGGTACAGAGCCCCCAATGTTTCATTCAGGAAGTGGTTTCAAAGGCCTTGCCCATAGATCAAAATTAGCCCAAAGCCAACAGCCCAGTGAGAAAGAAGATACTCCAATCATAGAGTCAGTATCTGAGATTTCACCTCTGTGGGAGGGAGACAAGATAGACATTGAAAGGAATCAACCAGAAAACAATATTCCAACAATTAGTAATATCGAGACAGAGTGGGAAATAGAAGACTCGCAACTTCCAGAAAAAGAAACCTCTAGTGTCATTTCTACCGATTCCGCTCATTGGTCAGTCGAGCCTTCAATGACCTCTTCTTTGCCTGTTTTCGAGGATCATGGAACTGATATTATTGATACTCCATTCGGTATCGAAGACGCTCCTGTTCCACCAAGTGATATTATCGAAAATAAACATGAAAATCCCCTTAGGGAAAACTTCCGTCCAACTACTACATGGGAGCCGGACAATCCTTTTGATGAAGAGAGGAGTATATACCTTAATGAAGCTGAAATGCTAGTGATATCTACGGCTTCAGAGAGAGAAATTTCCCCCTCAGATGCGGAACTACAGGCCAGGCTCGAGGTAGGAAGACCTCGCCTTTCTCAGATATACAACGGACTATACAAGTCCGGTTACCTTTCTGTCAGGAAGCAAGGAAGAAAGAGACTGTTCAAAATCACAGAAGCGGCACAGAAACTAGTGGAGGCATAATATGGATGAAGACGTATTAATTACGGAAGATAGAGTAAAGAAATATATCTCAATCACTCTTCAAGCAAGGAATAAGGCCACACCAAATAATCTTAGCAAGGAGGACCTGGAAAAATTAGACTCAATGATGAGGATGTGTGATGACTACTACTCAGATGCGAAGTACTTCCTTGAGAAAGGTGATTTAGTCCGGGCATTCGGAGCGATAAACTACTCGCATGCATGGATTGACGCAGCAGTAAAGATCGGCCTTATGGATGGGCATGGAGATGATGTTCTATTCACTCTTCCCTAATCAACAAGGCGTAGCATTCTATCTGATACTACTTCGATGTAAGAGCAACCAGACTCAGATAGTTTTTCCTTCAATCTAGTATCAACCGTGAGTACTGGCCAGTTATTCATCTTTGAAAGCCGTAGGAGCATCATGTCAGTGTGCTTCTCCCCAGGGGGATCATCCATCATTTCTGAGCGACTCTTCAAGAGTCCGAGGAGAAGCCCCCTCTTGCCCCTTGATAGGCCATCCAGCTCTTTCCAGACACTATCAATTACTATCAAATCCGGCTTTCCAATGACATTGGACATCGCAGAATCCAAGTTCAACCCTGACTTGACCAACGCAATCCAGCCACAGGTATCGACGAGAACTCCCGCCAATTAATCACCCTTTGATAGTTCCATGGCCTATCAGTCTCCATCTGGCGCCTACTCTTCTAGATAGTGTGATCCTGCTTCCTTTCTTCGCGCATATTGGCAACCTCAGTGCTAGCCTAGCTTCTCCCTTCTTGGAGGACGAGACAGTTCCAACACTGGTAGCAGTAGCAGAGTTTACCATAAGCATCTCATTCGTTTGTAGTGGCTTTACCACGCCTTCTTCGCCTTCTCCTCCAGAGACCATCTTATCTAGAAGCTCCAATTCAAGGTCCAAGGATTCCCAGACAGGAGGCAACTCTCCCTCCTTCGCCATCACTTGTCCTGAGAGGTCATCTGCCTTCGTTGACATCGGGTCCATGGGGGTAGCTATTCCACAAAGTCCACCAGCATGAGCCGATTGAAGATCCAGTCCACCAGCTTGGATATTTTCTATTGTGGTCTTCAAAGGCTCCCATCTAGTTTTATTTCCCTCTGAAATCCTTCTTCCGGGAGCGATTAGAATGGAGTCTCCGACACTAAAAGATCCCTCGACAATACTGCCACCTATTATTCCCCCTCTAAGTTTATTCGGCCTCGAACCAGGCCTATTGACGTCGAAAGAGCGCGCTACATACATCAGGCCCTTATCCTCAGAGTCTAGAGAGGGGCTAGGAATCGTATCCTCTATGGCCTGAATCAACATGTCCAGATTAACATCATGATGTGCTGAAACAGGAACTATCGGAGACCCCTCTGCTATCGTACCTTCTATGAAAGAAAGTATTTCTTGGTAGGACTCAATCGCACGCTCTTTACTTACGATATCGACCTTATTCTGTACTACGACTATGTTTTCTATACCAGCAATCTGTAAGGCGGCCAAATGCTCTCTAGTCTGCGCTTGGGGACATGTCTCATTAGCGGCCACCAACAGTAAGGCACCATCCATTATAGCTGCACCTGAAATCATGACGGCCATCAGAGTCTCGTGTCCTGGCGCATCCACAAACGAAATAACTCTTAGAAGATCACTTTCGGAGTCTTCTCCTCCATCTGGATTCTTTCCTCTTGCATAGTATTCTCCTTCTTTATTCTTGTAAAATGCAGTATCTGCGTATCCAAGTTTTATGCTGATTCCACGTTTCCTCTCTTCGGAATGAGTATCTGTCCAAGTGCCAGAAAGAGCCTGTGTCAGAGTAGTCTTTCCGTGGTCAACGTGTCCGACCATTCCAATGTTTACTTCCGGCTGACTAGGTAGATCACTTGTCAGCTAGACCATCTCCAACTATTCACTCCTCTTCACCAGAGGACTGATCCGCAGGAACTTCTTCTTCGATACCAAATATGACGCCAAGAGGCCTTTTCCCAGCCTCAACTATCTTCAGGTTAATCTGCCTAGTCTCCTGCCCTATTACGTTACCACGAAGGTTCCTCCTCCTTCTTAGCCCATCATACTTGTAGCGGTAGATCTTGCCCTTCTTGTTGACTTTCTTATCTCCCTTGTAACCTATCCCAGCGGTGATCAGCACTGACTTTACTCCACTACCATCAAGATCTGGGCGCATAGGCCTTCCTGTTAGATCCGATCCTCCAGTGATTTCCAGGCGATATCCAGTCAGCGATTGGTCGCCTTCTCCGATAAACATCCCATCTACCGAATCGCCTATCTTTTTTCCAAGGAAATGATTGTAATTAGAACCAGTTATTTCAACCGAGAAGGCACGCCCTCCATACTTTGGATTAGTATCGTTAACGACTGCCTTGAATGACTGTTCGCCTGCCATATTTACACCTTGGACGGCAACCCGACATGAGGCCCCTATAAGAGCGGTTCGGAAGTAATGATAAATCGCCTCTACCGCCTAGTGAACTCTTCTTCAATCCTACTTCCTATCGTTGAAGGTGCGGTATTGGTCATTGTAATGTATGTAGTTCTGCCCCTGCCAACTGAAGTATTGGTTGATCGAGCCTCCAACAAACCTTCCTTTTCCAGTGCCTTTAGATGTTTCCAAAATGTCGTGTAGCTCCTTGGTTTTACCTCAAATTCCTCACAGACCACTTCATACAACTTCCTAGCATCTCCACTTGATATCTCCTCTTCCTTGCGTAATCTTCTGCATATCCCGAGAAGTACAAGTTTCTGATGAGCACTAAGGGAGTCAATCTGGCTTGGCTCCACAGAAGCAGACCTTATGGTACTCGGCATTACATCACTCAACGCCACCTCTCCTCTTCCGTCCATCTCCGCCCTCCTCACCGCGGCCTCAAGAAGCTCGATAGCTAATCTGGCATCGCCAGTGCCCTCTGCAAACCTTCCTATCTTCTCAAAGATATCATCGCTCACAGATCCGGATCTACAAGATGCCTCATATCTCTGCTTAGAAATTCCAATCAAGCCATCATAACCATAAGGCTCCAGCTTCAGTACGTTACTCTCCCCTAGTCTCGAGATTATTGCCGGCTCCATCATACCCATCAGTGCCAAGTCCTGACTAACTAGAATCAGGGAGATAGTTCCTTGCCCACCCTGTCCTTCATCGATCCGCAGTAGTTTGTAGATTAGATCGCTATTATCTCTCCTGATGAGGACATCAACCTCGTCCAACACCAATATCATATGGAGCCCCCTAGATCGAATATTCCTCCTTATCGACTGAATGATTTCTCCAGAGCTAAATCCTCTCTCAGGATGCCGGGAGTCCAAAGACAGTGCAATTTGTTGTAAGACCTGATTCGTAGAGGGATGATTACGACAATTAACATGAGAGAGAGCCATCTTTCTAACCCCATCCAACTCTCTGACTACGTCCTCTCCAAATCTTCTAGTTAGTACGGTTTTCCCCGTTCCAACATGTCCTATGACAACCGCGCGACCACTCACTCCCTCATTGCCTATTCCCATGAACATCGAGGCTAAAATGCCTAGTTCATTGTCCCTGCCTACAAGACTTGGAGGGGTCCAATCGAATGAAAGTGGGCCCCTGTCGACAAGTATCTTGCCGGCACCGATACTGTCAAGGTAGTCTGCCATCAAACTACACGCGCTAACATCGTTATTAGACATATTCAGGGGAAATTGGAAATTGACTACACATCATGTCGATATCTCAATCGCCAAATCACGGAATCTCATCAAATTGGTAACCGTTTTCCCACTTCTTTTCACCCAAGGCAACTTCAAGCTCATATGGAGTTACCAACGGCTTGTCATACCTTACTGAGTCATCAATGGCTATCCTCGGACACGCAGTATTCACGAACGCGTCAACCGGGTAGAAGTCTATCAGATCAGGACTCACGTGATCGAGTGCGAGTAAGTATCCCTTCTTACCATGCTTCTCGAGAATTCTTTTCATCCTAATTGCAAGGTTCCTCCTCATCTGCCCCGGCTTTTCCCCAATTAGAATTCCAAAAGTAGTAGCATTGTCTATTTCCATAATTAGCCCAAAACGTTGCCTTAGAATCCTTTCGATACGATCGAAAGACATCTCACTTGAGTCTCCAGTATAGGGGTCTAGAAGGGCCAAAGGCTTCCCTGTATGGAGAACCAAACCTATCGGATGAAAATCTCCAGAACCAAGGAACAGGTAATGCCCTATATTCTCATTATCTCCAGAATAATTGCAACCTAGAACCTGCCCAGGGAATGTTAGCCTATCTCCTCCAGTCGGTATTTCTACTTCGAACCCAGCTCTTTCCAACATTTCTTTGTATTTTGGAAGTAGGTGTAGGTGTTGTATTGATCCTACAAGACCGAGTTTGGTCTCCTTTAGAGGGGAGAACCTACCTACCGCATCTAAGAAAATCTCCTGTGCCTCCTCCTCATCGAGATCATTCTTCCTTTCCGCTCCCTTCCTAGACTCGGCAATTGATAGATGGGCTCTAAGAATCGGCAAGACTCCTTCAATTTCTGGCTCGCCATCGTACGTCACCGAGATGAACTGCGTCGGCATCCCAGAGTCTATGTTCATCTGACTATGTCCCATGTGTGCAACTAGCTCAACTCCCATCGCTCTCATCTTGTCATGTACTAAATCACAGGCACCATAGCAAGGGTCTGCCGCAAGAACAACCTTGGCATCTGAGTCATCTTCTATCTGATCCATCATTTCCAGAGCTTGCATTTTCAGGCCCTCTGGAACTTGTAATGCAATAAGGCGATGGTCATTCGATTTTATTCTCGTAACCAACTCATCGAGCTGAAAGTCATGTCTGTCTAAATCCATTAGTAATCACTCAATAATCTCTACTTTCCCGTCAACTATTTCTATCCTGGCTAGTGTCCTTATGGGCCACTCAGGTTTCTCTCTGGAGAGACGTTCGCGCCCATCCCCTTTCTCTATTGCGATAATAATATCCTGTAGCTTCGCCCCTATTCCTTCGATTGCCTCAAGAATAGGCTCTAATGTACCTCCTGTAGAGATGACATCATCCACAATAAGTATCCTTTCCCCGGGTTTGATATCGTTGACATATATGGTAGATTTTGAATATCCCGTGGAAACGTCAACTTTCACTTCCCCCTCCATTCCATAAGACCTCTTTCTGATAACAACAGTGGGTTTCCCCGATGCCTCGCCTACCGAGGCCAACAATGGCAAACCCATAGCCTCAACACTGACTATGAGATCTATTTCGGACCAATCAACCATTGAGACAATGAGATCTCTTGTGGCACGAAGAACATCAGGGTCCATCCTCGGTATTCCATCTGAAATTGGATGTATAAAGTAGGGATACTCCCCTTTCCAAATAATCGGAGCGCCCCTTAGTGAATCCTGAAGTATGGCAAGGGGGTCGCCGGGCTCCATTGCCCATCAACCTCAGACTTTTCCCTTCAAGTGCTCGGCTCCCCTGACAACTCTCTGGGAACAAGGAGTGGGGAACTTACAGCTCGCTTTACGAAGGGCATCCTTAGCCGCATCGTAATTTTCTGGATTCATATGGATGGACACAATAGTCTGTCCTCTCAAGACTCTCGCAGCAGTTCCAACATTCTTCCCGAAAGCCTGCCTCATTCCCTGAGAGACACGATCAGCACCCGCACCAGTGGCCTGCTTATTCTCTCGTAGAATTTGATGTGGGTAAACATGAATCCTGAGGGCGTAGCCGTCCACGCCCGCCGAACTTCTTATTGTGGCATTAGCTACTTGTCTAGCCGACTCAAGAGCACTATCCCTGATCTGACATGCATTATCTGATGTCAGCTCAATAACTACTGGAAAATCTCCTGCCTCAGCTGCTTTTCTATTTCCCATGAAGTACCTGAGAATACGATTGTTTGGTACTCCTCCGGTGTACTCTCTGCGAGTAAATGACTGGCCCTTTACTTGGCGGTACATCTTCGCTGGTTTGCGTGCCACTTACTCACCTCTCTCGCGGGCGACCAACCCCCCATATTTAATCGTGAGGCCAAGGCAACGAGAGCTTCTCAACCATTCAAAACACGTTCACTCTGTTTCTGGACCTCCCCAACCCCCACAACAATTAGAATAAATCCAACTATCATGGACGCTCCGATATTCTCCCCTAATAATGCCCAACCGCCAATTACTCCAAAAACAGGGACGAGGAAAACATAGGAAGAAGCGGCCGTTGGCCCAATTACTTCTATTCCCTTTGCAAATAATACGTAAGCAAGAACAGTTGAAATCACTCCCAGATATGCAACAGTAGCCCATTCTGAATAACTAGGAGTTGGTATTCCGGAAGACCAAATCTCGAAAAACATCCAAGGGGTTAGCAGAACCCAACCAATGAATGAGTACCAGACTACTATCTCAAGAGGGGAAACATCACTTTTCCGTGATAGCAGAATCTTGGTTAAATTCGTAGTAGTGGCCCATGATAAAGCGGCCATAAGAATCATCAAATCTCCGATTAATCGATGATTAAAAGGAATATCTGAGTTTGGACTCCATCCTACAACAACAAGAACCCCGGTAATCCCAATGATAAGTCCCAAGGACATTCTGCCAGTAATTTTCTGATCTAGCATAGGGGCGGCCAAGAGGACGGTAAAAACTGGATTTAGAGAAACTATCAGGGAAGCATCTCCCGCTGCTGTCCAAGACATTCCATGCATGAAAAATAATTGATAACACATAGTCCCGAAGATACCCAGCCAAATCGATAATCTCCATGATTCTGCGTCCGGAGGGATGAATCTGAAAACTCCTCTAGATCTATTTGCTAAATACCAGATGAAGAACACTAAAACCGCAAATACATATCTCAGCCATGCTGAAGTAGCCGGCTCGAGAGTAGCGGAACTATTGCCGTCGGTACCGTAACTGAGGAATCTACCAGCGGCCCAAGTAGAGCCCCATATGATGGCAGCCAACAACAGTAGGAGATGTGTCCCAAGCTCTCCAGTTTTTGATTCCACTATCGGGCCCCCGGAGTCAGGCACTCTCGCATATGCTTTGGATGCGTTTTGTAAACCCTGGATCGGTGGCACTCACACAATCATCTCCCTCTACACACCCACCGGTCTTGGAAGCTATTATCATCGCGGTCATTGCCATTCTATGGTCAGAATAAGTCAATACAGGATCTACAGGACAGGTTGGTTCCTGTCCTCCCGGAACAATAATGCCGTCACTACTTTCCATTGACTTTATTCCGAATGCACTAAGCATCTCTATTGTCTTGGATATCCGGTCACTTTCCTTACCCCTGGCATGTGCACACCCTGTTATCCTTCCACCATTTCCAATTGCCATTATCGCGGCAGAAGGGGTGATAATATCCGATGCATGTGTTAAATCTAGGATCTCTGAACCAGCAATCAACATATCGATAGCTTTCTTCAATCCGATAATCTCGTCAACATTATTTTTTCTGACAGTAACTCCGTGTATTCTAGAGAAAAGAGTAGCCATCGGTATCAAGCTTTCCTCAGCACATACCTCAATGAGTGAAGGCGTGCAAACTTCCCATGGGCCTAGTTGTAATTCGTCCCTGTAGATGCCGATACTTTTTCCCGACATTGAGCATATTTTCTTAGTCAGGCCCCAATATCCTTCGCTAACATGCACTCCCTTTGTCTTGAGAGAAATTTCATTTGGTAAATTGGGGGATGCCAGGGCCATGGCAGTCAAACCCTGACTTGTTCCACTCCAATCAATAGTGGCATCCTTAGAGCTAATCCTTCCCGATATTGTCCTGGGTACAGAATTACTACTTATCTCACATCCAAGTTGGGATAAAGTCTCACAAAGTCCGACAGAGCTCCTCCTTCTGAGTGAACTATCTCCGTCTATTTTAGCATCACCTTTCAAACAAGCCGACATCGCTGAAACCACACTGGCTGTAGTACCAGAATTTCCACAGTTCAGAACATGATCAGGAATATATAATCCATCTTTCGAGCCTTCAATGAGCCAATTTCCTTCTCTAAAATCAATCTTTGAGCCCATTGCCGCTAAACAATTTGCCATCGCGAACGAGTCCTCTCCGGGCACTCCCTCAAATGAGATATTGGTCTCTCCTCGACTCTGAGACCCAAGAGCTAGCCATCTAATCATATGGCTCTTTGAAGGAGGCATTAACCAGTCAAAAGAACCGGTCAGATTGGTAGCGTCGAATTCCATCATGAAACCACGTGCAGCTCATTCATGTTGAATCCTCGTATCTCTGCTTCTTATCCAATCTCCGAAGTCAACAGAAGAATCCCACTCTCCAGATGCCTCATCTATGACGCTGAAACGCATGGTATCATGTAATCCTCCAGTATTCTTGACAAGATTATTTCGAAGTAGCATTTTCGGACTCAGGCCCGGCATCATTACCCCTATTGCCCAAGGGACTCTCCCAGGGTATACTTCGTTAACATGATTGACTATATTTGTTGTACAGGTGTTTGTGAGTGTGTTGTACCACTCAGGCTCATCTGCCAACTTGTTTGTTCTTCTTATGTAAGACTCCAGCATTCTCCTTTCGTTTCCCGGACCAAGAACCACCCCTTCGAAAAGATGCGTCTTAGATTTTATTCTGCATCGTGATCTCACTCCGATGATATCACGCTCAGTGCCCCAGACATAGATTAACTCATAAGTTCTAAAAATACCTTTCAAAGGGTCATAAGAGACTCCTTTCTTCTTTCTAACCTCGATTGAGCAAGCTAGTCTTCTGCCATCTTCAAATTCATAGCTAAGTATAGTATGGGCCATCTCTCTTCTTTCAGGGCTAAAATATTCGAGTACAAACCATATCTTCGTCACCTTACTCAGGTCAACTCTCACATCTATCCATCGTTCATCGTAATCCTTGGTAGTTCTCCAATTGAAATCACGGACATTTCTGAACAATGCTATATCTCCTTCAAACTCAACGGTGGCTAGCCTTTCATTATCATTGACCCATGATCTGTCATTTGAAGGAGACATCGCGAAATGCCTCCTGAGAATCAATATCAGAGCTATTGATAATATCAGAAAAATGACGATAGTCAAATCTGCAATAGACGTCACATACTCCCGTAACCGCATGAGGAGATAACTCATGCCCAGAATTAATGGCGCGGCAGGGGAGATTCGAACTCCCGAGGTGAAACACCACTGGATTAGCAATCCAGCGCAATGGCCAGGCTATGCGACTGCCGCAGCGCCCTAGCGACCATTGGTCCTCGCTTAAGCCGAGCGGTCTCACTCTTCCTCTTCAGAGGCTCCAATATCAACTAATGACGAGGGCAATCTAGCTACAAATATGACCTCATCTGCATATCCCTTCTTATCCGGATTCCTCAATTCCATTATTCTGGTCCCCTTCGTAACCTTGCCAAGGGTTTCCTTTGTCTGAACAGAAGCCATTCTGATCATCATTCCCTTTGAGGTTAACATGAATAACTGATCATTAAGATCCGGTATCTGCCTGACTGCCACAATCTCGTCACCTTCATCCAGAGCCATAGTCTTGACTCCTTTTGTCCCTCTATTTGTTCTCCTGTAACCATCTCTTTCGACTATGGCCTCGCCATTCTCATCAATTTCGGGATCTCCTGTTGCTTCATCAGTTACTGCAATCATCTCGCCCGACCCGAGCCTGCTCCTCTTAGCCATACCATGCTTAGACACAGTAAGCACGCTAGTTTCGAAATCATCAGTAACTATCATTCCAATGACCCGATCTCCTTTACTGAGTTTCATTCCAGATACTCCCTGGCTGACTCTTCCCTGTACTCTCACTAACTGAGTAGTTTGCTCCTCTCCCGTAGAAGGATCAATTCTTTTCCGTACTTCAGCGGGCATAAACCTGCATGCATTACCCTTGGCTGAAACCAGTACAACATGGTCCTCTTCAGTAGCCGACCTTACAGAAACAAGTGAATCGGAGGCGCCTTCCGCGAATTTTATTGCATATTTTCCATTCCTATTTATCTTGACGTATTCTGATAGTTGACTTCTTTTAATCCTCCCATTGAGGGTTGAAAATATCAGGTAGTGGCCATCTGGATCATCAATGAGTTGTTTATTCATCGGTAGGATAGATATCACCTTCTCTTCATCCCTTATCCCTGCTAGTAGATTCCTAATATGCGTCCCCCTGCCATATCTGCTTGCAGAGGGAGTTTCCCATGCCCTAAGCCCATACACCCTTCCATGATTCGTAAATATCAGTAACCTGTCCTTGCTGAAGCAGGTAAGTATTGATTTTGGAAAATCCTCATCCTTTGTAGTCACGCCTTTGAGTCCCTTCCCCCCTCTATTCTGAAGTCTGAAAGATTCTACTGGCATATGTCGGATATAATTGTCTTCAGAGAGGGATATTACGATCGCCCGCTCTTCAATCAAATCTTCCCTATCCATCGATAGAGGCATCGGATCAATGGAAGATCTACGCTCATCACCATGCTTCTCCACCATTTCATCAAGCTCCTCAATTAATATCTGAAGACGTCGAGGTCTCGAGGAAATTATATCTTGCAAATCCGCGATTTTAATTTTTAATTCATCATATTCGTTTTCCACCTTCTCGACATCTAGACGGCTCAGTTGATATAACCGACGTTCGGCAATGGCTTTGGCTTGAGGTTCTGTAAAGTCAAATTTAGATATTCCAGAGAACTTCTCAATTCCCTGCAATACAGACTCAAATTGATCTCTTCCCGAACTTGCCTTTCCAACTGCAATAACATCATCAATTCTGTCCTGGGCCTTCACTAAGCCCTCAAGGATATGAGCCCGAGCCTCAGCTTTTTCCAACTCAAACTTAGCCCTCCTTTCGATGACTGACTCCCGGTGTTCGACATACGTGTGTAAAATTACTGGTAAGGTCAAAAGTACTGGCCTCCCATCCAAAATACCCATCATATTTGCCGAATATGACTCTTGCAGCCTACTAGACTTGAATAGCTGATTCAGAACTGCATTAGGATCAGCATTATTCTTCACTTCTATAACGACCCTTATTCCCTCTTTAGAGGACTCATCTCTAATGTCCCTGATTCCTATTACTGAACCCTTTGAAACTAAATCAGCTATGTGAACGAGCATATCTGATTTCTTTACTTGATACGGGATTTCATGAATTATTATCATTTTTCCGTTGGAATCATCTTGTACGTCGCACTTTGACCGAACATGGAATCTTCCCTTGCCCGTTGAGTACATATCGAGGATACCATCTATTCCATGGATGGTCGCACCAGTTGGGAAATCAGGTCCTTTGATATGACTCATGTAATCCTCGATAGGGATACTAGGAACTTCCTTGCTTTCAGCTCCCTGTTGGAGGATCTGATCGACATGCATCCTAACCGCTCCCGCTACCTCCGTAAGGTTGTGAGGGGGCATCCTTGTTGCCATTCCAACCGCAATACCATCACTTCCATTCAGCAGTAGATTTGGTAATCTTGCAGGTAGAACGGTCGGCTCCATTTCCGAATCATCAAAATTAGGCTGAAAATCAACAGTTTTTTTCTCAATATCCTCCAGCATGTGTTTTGAAATCTTATCCAATCTACTTTCTGTATAACGCATCGCAGCAGGGGGATCGCCATCAATAGAACCAAAATTTCCCTGTCCATCAACAAGAGGGTATCTCAATGAGAATTCCTGCGCCATCCTGACCATCGTATCATAGATTGATAGATCACCATGGGGATGATATTTACCCATTACTTCACCTACTGAACGTGCGGATTTACTGTATTTTCTGTCAGAAGTATGACCTCCTTCATACATCCCGTAGAGGACACGTCGGTGTACCGGCTTCAAACCGTCTCTGACGTCGGGCAAAGCTCTACCAATAATTACTGACATTGCATAATTGATGTACGATGTCTTCATTTCTTTGTTCAAAGTATGATTTAGTATATTCTCATTTCTTACGGATAAATCCTCATTTGTATTTTCTTCAGATGTCAAGATTCGTCACCTCCTTGGCGTATTTTTCGATAAATGCTCTACGATCAGGGACATCTTCGCCCATCAATATCTCAAATAGCCTATCGGTTTCCTCCGCATCTTGGACTGTTACTTTTAGCATAGTTCTAGTCTCCGGATTCATCGTAGTTTCCCAGAGTTGATCTGGATTCATCTCGCCAAGTCCCTTGTATCTCTGCACACCAATTTTGGCATTAGGATTATCTCCCTGTAACTCCAAAATTACCTTATCTCTTTCTTCATCCGAAAATACATACCTACTTACCCTTCCTTTAGATAACTGATAGAGTGGAGGCTGAGCGATATAGACATGCCCCTCTTCTATGGCGGGCCTCATGAACCTCCAGAGGAATGTCAACATCAGTGTTCTTATGTGGGCGCCATCAATATCCGCGTCACACATTATTATTATCTTCGAATAACGCAATTTACTGGCATCAAAAGCCCCTTCCTCTTCGCTATTATTTCCAACGCCAGCTCCAAGGGCACGAATCATGGTCTGAATTTCCTGATTCTGGAATACCTTTGCGGCATTATGCTTCTGTCGCTCTACATTGAGTATTTTCCCCCTTAGGGGAAGTATCGCTTGTATTCTCCGATCTCTACCGGTTTTTGCTGAACCTCCTGCTGAATCTCCCTCGACGAGATATACTTCGCACTCAGCAGGGTCTCTTGATTGACAGTCAGCGAGCTTCCCAGGTAGCCCCCCTCCTTCTAAGACGCCCTTCCTTCGAGTCAAATCCCTTGCTTTTCTTGCCGCCTCCCTAGCTTTAGATGCGAGAAGAGCCTTTTCGACAATTTGCTTGGCAACCGAAGGATTTTCTTCGAAGAACTCACCTAATTTGTCATAGACAATTGTCTGTACTATGCCGGTCACCTCGCTACTCACCAGCTTATCCTTTGTCTGAGACGAGAATGACGGATCTGGATGCTTCACACTGACTACCGCTGCCAAGCCCTCTCTGACATCATCCCCGGATAAAGCGTCTCCTTTGAGTAATTTCTTTTTCTTCGCATATGAGTTAACAGAACTAGTAAGGGCAGTACGAAGGCCTGACATATGAGTCCCTCCATCCTTGTTCCTTATGATGTTAGTATAGCAACGAATCGACTCACTGAAAGCATCCGACCACTGTAAAGCCAGCTCTACCTCCACATTGCCCTTCTCAATTTCCTTATCTCCCCTGATCTTAATAACTTCTGAATGTAAGACTTCTCTTCTTTCGTTTAACTGTCTAACATATTCGGAAAGACCCCCTTCATACAGGTGCTCCGATGTATGCGTGTTCTCATCTCTCTCATCGGTAATCGTAATCTTTAATCCCGCATTCAGGAAAGCTGTCTCTCCAACTCGAGTATCTACTTCGTCGAAATCGAAATCCGTTATATCGGTGAATATTGATAGATCGGGACGGAATGAGATTTTTGTGCCTGTGTCATCGCAAGTCCCAATCTCCTTCAATGCTTCAATTGGAACTCCTGCCTCATATCTTTGAAAATAGATGATGCCATCTCTGTGAATGGTCATTTCCATCCATTCCGATACCGCATTCACCGCTGAAACACCGACTCCGTGAAGTCCCCCTGATACTTTGTAAGAGCTATTGTCAAACTTCCCGCCCGCATGCAACTTGGTCATTATCACCTCGGCAGCAGATATTCCATATTCGTCATGAATACCAACGGGAATCCCTCTTCCGTAATCTCTTACTGAAAGTGAACCGCCTTGGTGAAGAGTGATATCAATTGAATCGGTGTGACCAGCAAGATGCTCGTCTACAGAGTTATCCACAACCTCCCAGATACAGTGGTGGAGTGCAGAACCGTCATGAGGATCACCAAGGTACATACCCGGTCTTTTTCTAACTGCTTCTAGTCCTTCAAGGACCTGTATGCTATCGGCATCATAGTCATCTACCACAATAATCAACTCAATTTTTTGAGGGTTCCGTAGGAACCCTCAATCATTATGATACAATCTAGTGTTAGGTGGTTATTCAACTCTACTAGTATATCCTCTGATATCATTCAGTTTCACTAGTTTATCCATGCTATGAAAAAAAGCATATTACCATTCTTCTGGTTAGTCAATATTGTTAGTTACGACTATTTCGAGGTGAAAAATTATCGCACGTGGCCACACGACACGATTAAACAGAATCCTATGGTCGAAGCGATACATGGAGATGCCACAGGTATGCGTCGTGCTTAGCGGTCATACTGTGGATGAGATGCTTAAAGACGCTGCACTGGCAATGGCAGCGGGGGCTGACCTAGTAGAGGTCAGGTTAGATAATCTCTGGGTCAGTGAGATGGAAATAGACGATTCAGAAGATGAAGAAGAGACAAAAGCAAGAACGAGAAAAGAAATCGAGTATGAGGTTCTACCACTTGAATCAGTAGATCTAGATGCCGCGCTATCTTCATTCAAACAAGGGATAGAGCTCCCCGTAATATTGACATGCAGGCCCGAAAGACAAGGAGGTCACTATCCAGGAGATGAAGAGAGTAGGATAGAAGTTCTCAGAACCGCCATTAAAAGTGGAGTCAGTTGGGTAGATTTGGAGGTGGATATATCCATCAAGGAAAGAGATTCATTGATGGAAATAGCAAAAGGAAAAACACAGGTTATAGCTTCACACCACTCTGAAGAAGTCCCCCCTCCCGCAAATGAGATAATCTCTGAGATAGAGGATTATGTCAGCTATGGGGATATGGTAAAAATATGCTATCCAATTTCTGGATCAGAGGGTGCTCTGAGGATATTCGAAGCCGCATGGGAGTTGAGAGATTCCGAAATCAAAGTGTCCTTGATGGGAATAGGCTCAGGAGGGGACTGGGTGAGAATTCATGCACCTTTACTTAATCAGAATTTCGTATATTCGACAATGCAGACTGGTTGGCACTTATCCCACTCTGGGAAAATAAACGTAACAGATTTAGCCACAGCGTGGAAACTTCTTGGTTACGTCTAATTGTCCTTAGCATCCCTACTCTCACTATCTAAGTATGGAAGGTCTCGTCTCTCTTCAACTTCGATATTTTCTCTACCGTTAGCCATATATCTTGCATGGATGATCATCGGTATTATTATGCAAGCTAGTGGCAGTGATCCAACCAAAAGAGTAGCAGTAAATTTAGGGATGTTCAATCTTTCTTCAACATCTATGAGAACTTCAACATCGATATCTCCTCCGGTCGCTTCAGTGTTAGTATGCCTTCTATTATCCCAACCGTCGATTACCAGATAGTAGAGGATGTCTCCCCCTCCAAAGAAGCCTGATCCCGAGGAATCAATAGCGACCGAGAATTCAGTGTAGGTAGTCCCTTCGTAAGCATGAACATCTCTGAATGGTAGCCAGTCATCCATGTCCCGCCACTCAACGGGAAGCTCATCGAACGCTTCAAAGAAAGAGTCATCTTCTCTCAGCTCATAACCGAGAGTATACCTGTCCCAGTTTGGCTGAGTCATTAGATAGATGTCAGAACTTGGATTCAGGGGAGGTTCATCCTGATTGCTAGTTATGCTTACGCAGAATGAATACATGTATCCTGGAACTAGCTTCATAGACACCGCAGTCGCACTATCATTGTCAACAGTGAAATCTACAAATACATCAGACTGAAGATTATACTGCGGCCCTTCGTTATTCCAGAAAGAGTCTTCAACCGGCTCCAAAGAAATGCTATTGGATGCAATTGCATCATTTACTGCAGGGACATCACAAGATCCACTATATTGGGCTGAAGCAACTGGTGAAGATATTATCAACAAAGCGAAAAAGGAAACCGGAAAGACTACTGAAAGATTAACCAAAAGAGAGAGAATTTTTCTTCTTTTCGTAAAGTCCACTTCAACGCCTCCTCGTTCTAATTGGGCGAACATATCCTGAATCAGAATCACGCCTCTCTTCTTGTGAAAGATACTTTGGCTGAGGTGGTGGCTTATGCTGATCCATACCGGGGAGACCTCCATCGGCCTCAACTTCGTCAACATCATAGGTTTCCATCATTTCGTCAGCATCGAGCTCTTCTTCGTCTTTCTGCCTCATAATAATCCATCCTAAAACCAGCACCAGTCCGACAAGAGCAAGAAGCCCCCCGCTCTCCTTGTTAGGGACTATATCCTCCCATGTTAGGTCAGAAAGAGACTTCGGGACGTATTCATCCTCAGTAGATAACACGGTAATCACGTAATCTCTGAAAGTACATACATCTACGGCATCACAAACCTGCATAGTAATCCTAATTTCTCCCTCTTCATCCCAGTTTAGAGGATTCCAATCCCAGTCATTCCTGTAGTCGCCATCTCCATCGGAATCCACACTGGCATCCAAATCCCATCTGACAACTAGGTTTCCCGATAGTGACCTGTCATTGTCATTCGTAGTATCACCATCCCCGTCTGTATCCACAGATGAGTCCATGTCCATCCAAGCTACAAGCCCATCTTCTAGATCTTGATCGAATACACTATAATTCAGTAAAATAGGATCTCCAATATTTACGTAATCGGATGAAACAGGGTTTACAGTCAGGATTTCAGGAGTTCGGGAAACAAGAACAGGGATATGTGTCGAGTTAGTCTCACCCCCCTCGAATCCATCGACAACGGTGAGAGTCACGATATATGTGCCAGGGATGGAATACTGATGCCAGACTACCGCCCCCTCGACTTGAGGGGTTGCATCACCAAAATCCCAAATCCATCTTGTAATTCCATTCCAATCTTCACTGTTGGGGTCCGCGGAAGATTTACCCATGAAGGCGGGATCAGAATCATAACTCCTTGATCCATCAAACTTCATCAGACTGCCAGGAGAGACGAATGCGCCACCTTGCTCTGTCTGAGGTACCTGCCAAATTACTAGCTCTCCCTCCTCGGGCTCTCGATCTAGGATGATATCATCAACACTCGGGCAAGAGAAGTCAATTTCTGGTATGGGAAGAGGGTTTTCTATCCTCAAAGTAAACGACTTCTCTGCCGATTCCAAACCAAGTACATCTGTAACAGTAAGGGTAACTGTGTAGAGTCCCGGATCCATGAATGTGTGACTGACAGAAGATACATTTTCGATAGGATCATCCAAATCAGAAATTGTCCAAAGTGTCGACAATTGGGATGAGTCTCCATCCGGGTCGAAAGAGTAGCTAGTGAATGTGTATGTGGTGTCCACATTTCCATCCGCTGGTCTTGAGAAGACTGCAACAGGCCTTTGATTAATCACATTTACTTGAAGAATTGCAAATGTTGAATTTCCATCATCATCTGTTACGGTAAGGCTGATATTTTTCATTCCCGGGGTTAACCAACCCACTGTTGGATTCGCCTCATCTGATGAAGTCTGAGAATAATCTGATGTCATAGTCATCCCACCCCCATCGAGATTGACACCCTCCTCGAAGGACCAGTCATAGTCTACAATCATTCCGTCACTATCTGTGAAAACAGGAGGAAGGGTCAATGGAGTCAGAGTGTAAGTCTGGAGTAGAGAGTCAAAAATCTGCTGTGGAACTCTATTTAGAATTTTAATGAAAATCGTATGCTCAACATCATGAATGCCATCACTTACCAATAAAGAAAGAGTATACACGATTCCTTCAGCACTTCCATCGACCCAAGCATGACTCGATTCATAGAGTCCTATTCCCGACTGAACCTCTCCATCGCCCCAATTCCATTCGAAGTACAATTCCTCCAAAGGAAGATTGTCCGTCGTTCCGAGAGCAGAAAACATGATTTGTTGATTAGTCAGTAAAACCAACTCCTCCGAGACTACAACCCCCTCAACTGAAATTTCAGGAATTGGTTCACTGGTGTCTTCAACTATTAAGTTCCAAGTTTGTGATTCTGAAAAGTAACCGCCTTGATCCATCACTGTGAGGACTATGGAGTAAACGCCTGGCTCCACGTACTGATGAATAGGATTTTTCAGAGTAGAGGAGACATTATCTCCCAAATCCCAGTAGTATGCAATGGGCGTCTCATTCTTCGAGAATGATCCATTCTCCATGCCGAATCCCCACTCATCATATCCCGAGCCGAACATGTTTACAGGTAACCAAGTCTGAGTTGAGTTTGTAGAAACTGAAATAGATGCAACAGGCTTCAGGTTAGTTAGGTCAGTCGGCAAAGAGAAAGCCTGGTCAACTAATTCAGACGTGACATCATTTATGCTCACTCCGAAAGTCCACTGCCCGGAATAAGGAGGGGTAAACCAAACGCTCTTCTCAGTAGAAACACTATTGCCTGCAGTCAGAGAAAATACTTTCGTATCTACTAAAGAATTGTTTGAGAACGCGTCCACTGTAACCTCAAGAATCTCAAAAAATGAATTAGATACAACTCCTAAATCAATCTGTACACTGTCAGATAGTCCATCTGAGTCCCTATCAAAATCTTCAATTGATTCAATTGATACTTCTGCAGGATCGGTGACAAGCATCGCCTGAACCGTTGCAGTCGCAGTAGGGTAACTTCCACTAGTTATTCCACAAGTGGCGTAGTTATAGTCGCAATCATCAACCGCTGACTCGTACCAAGTTGTCATCCAGACTTCATCTACATCCGTTCCAAAATCATGTATTAGGCCAGTCACAGAACCAGTTACGGGATCAACCCTCATCCTGCTCATAGACCAACTTCCAGTACTGCTATCTTTAGCGAGTAATGCTCCCTCGAATCCAAATTCGGAAGGTTGAACCATGATATTCAAGGGAGCACCGGATCCTTGATTGAACTTGTAAGCCCTCATTCCCCACCCTTCCAACTCTTGTAGGGGGCTTGTCCATGGATTAACCCATTGATCATTGAACCCGCTCATCTGAGCTTTGCATACATAAGCCGCAATACAACCAGCACTCAAATCTAGATTGGAGAACCCGAAGGCTCCTTGGCCACTGTCGATAGAAACAGCCAATGTGAAATTAGCAAATATATCACTCATGGTAGTTCCAATTGGAGTGGATCCAGGAAGGGGATTGGAGGCCAGATCCTCTATCCCTTTCCCTCCAGTATCCGTATCGGCAACCAAAGTTGAAATTGCGGACGCCCCGCCCAATTTGTCTGATAGATACATCAAAAATAAGAATCCAGCACCATAATCTGCAATCCTCTGATTCCACCACCTAACGCTCATATTGGAATTCTGCGACCATGCATTAGCATGCCCAGTCAAGGAACTAGTGACTCCAAAACACAGGTAGGCGGCCATATCGGCCGCCCCCTCATCAATCCAAATATACTCGAAGGGATCTCTGGCATTGTGTAGCAGGTGCTGGAACTCGTGAGCCAGTATGGTATTCCTCCAGCTCAAATCATCAATATCCATGAATACTGACTCCTTAGATGATGATAGGCCAGGAACGAAATAACCCCCGATTCCCCCTCCTCCATCTATCGAGAAGATGACGATCTCTATCTGGCAAGTATTATCCACATCAGGGGCTGAACCGAAGTAGCTAGTCACTGTAGGAAATATTGTAGATTCCCAAGTTGAAGCAATATCGTTCAGCGTGGTTGAAGGTATTACTTGGCCATCCTCCACAAAGATTGCAGAATTACTGGAGACTTTCTGCACAGTAGCCGCTATTGACCCTCCAGCAGTAGTTACATCATCAGTATCTCCAACGCTCCAGGCATTTTCACAGCTCCTAGTGCTCGATCTGGAATTAATGTAAGAATCAGAGAAAGGGAGAGTCAGATTAGGATAGCCATCAGACCTCCACTGTGACTTCAGGAATCCCGTTGCAGAGTATATCGGAACAGGGGATTCTGAGAATAAATATTCTTTCCCTTCGGTAATAGGATCGAACTCACTAAGATCCCCGACAAAGCCCTCTAAATCATCGTCAGCAATATCTTCGGCCATCGCCAGGGGGGACAAACTAGTCACCACCATCAATAGTGCCAGGATTGTGGCAGTAAAGGAAGAATCACGACGTACTTGGCCCGACATACTCAACACTCCGTGTTGTAACTAGAACGAATCGGTTCTAAGACGTATTTTAACACCGATGGAGCATCGTTCATACATGAGTCGTACAGGGCGGAGTAGTTTACTACTCTCCCTCCTAGTATCAGCGTTTGTATTTTCACCACTTATACAAGCTGAAAATGTCGACGAATACGGCGAAAATATTGAGCATGAAATCATCATACTAAGCGAACACCACCATCAAAATGATGCATTCACACAGGGACTAGAAATGTACAACGGAACATTATATGAGAGTACAGGGTTGTACGGTTTCTCGTCATTAAGGGAAGTCGATCCAATAACTGGCGGTGTTATCAGGTCGAAATTATTTAATGACACGATATTTGCAGAGGGAATTACAATCTACAATGGTACCATTGTAATGCTCACATGGAAGAGTCAAGTTGCATATGTCTTCGAGATGGAAAATCTATCTGAAGTATCCTCATATGTGTATGAGGGAGAAGGTTGGGGGATTTGCTTCGATGGGAATTATTTCGTCATGTCAAATGGAACTTCCAGTATTTCATTTCGAAATACAGAAACGTTTGAGATTGAAAGAACGGTTTCAGTCACAGATAGTTTTGGAAACTTGATAAGTAAAATAAATGAGTTGGAATGTGTCAATACTTCTGCTGGACCAAGAGTGATTGCCAATGTTTGGCAACAGGATATAATTGTGGTATTCGATCCTTCCAACGGTACGGTCCTGGGAGAGTATGACGCCAGCCATCTCACCTCTGAAAACAATCATGGCATCAATAACGTACTCAACGGTATCGCGCACAGTACAGGTTCAGAATTTTGGATTACTGGGAAGAATTGGTCTAAAATGTATCTTATTCAGATGACAAATCTTTCACAGGCCGTAGAAGATATATGTGTATCATCATGTAATGTAGGGCAAGATTCTATTTCCTCAGGCAGAGGTTGGATGACCATTACAGTCTTAACCGTAGGGCTATTAATCATATTTTTCCGGCGGGATGATATGCCTGTTGGGGGAGAAAGCGTAGAAACTGGTAATCGGCATGATGAACAGCCTAAACCCACTCCCCCGATAAAAGAGGATGGTGTGATACTCGATGATTGAAGAGTTTGAGGAGGAATTGGATGATTCAAAAGGCCTGCAACTCTGGCTATCTGATCTTTCCACAGACTCTGCTACTAGAAACCTAGGGGCAGTATTGATAGGAATCGGTGGAATGTTAGGTTTCATCATAGGAATAATGCTAATTTCTGGTAATGTAAGTGATATTCTTTCAGGACAAGTTGAGCAGTCAGGGGGGACCGCAGATGTAGAAGGAATAGTAGTATCAGAACTAGTTAGCAACTCATCTGGCGCAGAAGGAATAAGTGAAATTGACGTTTTACTTTATGATGAGGATGGAATAGTAATTGGGAGCGATTTAACGGACTCAGGCGGTAGATTCTCAATCGAAGATGTCCCTCGAAGGTCCGTTAAATTGGAAGTTGCACATCCGGGAAATATCACTGTTCAGGTCCTATTAATTCCCGGAGACCACTCTCAGATTACAATTACTCTAAGGGAGGGCGATGGGACTCAAAAATTGGATATGGAAGGGGAGAGCTATCTGAGGGAGTCAGTTTTAATCGCTACGATATTTGCAATTTTCACTTTATTGACCGGGCTTGCAGGAATCCTCGGAGGTTTAGAGGCAAGAAAAGGAATTAGCTACAAGAAGACGTGGGGCCTCGCCTTTCTCGGTCTTTGGAGTGGTGGACTAATGTTCGTGGGTCCCCTATTCACACTATCGGGAATGGGCCTTGTAGGACTATCCAGAAGACAATTTTACGATGTACACTCCAAGGAGGATTGACCATGTACCTGATCACCATCGAGGGAGGTGATGGAAGCGGTAAGGGCCTTGCTACTAAGGTAGTCTCTGAGGTAATGAGGAAGGAGTTCCCATTCGTGTCTGTCAGTGTAACGGGAGAGCCTAGGAGAGATCACCCGCTAGGTAGGCTGGCTATCGATTCCGTCAGGAGAAAAACCACAAGCCCGGAGAGAGAAGCCGGCCTGTTTGCGGCTGACAGGGTAGATCACTCGCATGGCTGGATTCTTCCAAGGTTAGAATCTGGAATTGGAGTGGTCAGTGAGAGGAACATACACTCTTCCCTGGTATACCAAGGAATTGTGGGCCAACTGGGAATAGAAAAAGTGGCACATATGAATTCAGCTGCCTTAGTGCCGGATTTATGTATCTGGGTTGATTGTAATCCGAAGGTTGCTTTAGACAGGATAAAGAGCGGAACACTGAGAGCTCATTCGGACAAAGAAGAATATTTCGAGACGAGCGAACTTCAGAAGGAGATTAGAGCAGGATACACGGAGCTTCTATCTGGAAATATTGAGATGCCAACTCCTTTCGATATGGGGGCAATCATCGGACCTGTTCTTAACGAAGGCTCCGAAGATGAATTCAAAACGAAGCTCAAATCCCTAATCAGGAACTTCATGCATTCTCGTCCCGAGCCGGTGAATGTTCGTTCGGAATTAGTAGACAGGAATCTAGTCAGTGAACTGATAAAATCTTCTAGGGGTCAATCGACATTACAGGGACTGGGAGTGAGGCCAGCGATTAGGGAACAAGAATGGTTGAATGGAGATTCGCCATGGAGGGTGCTAAAGAATTTTCAAGAAGCTCATTCTGATACTCTCGCAGGGTCATTAGAGTCAGAGAGGGTAGATGTTCCACATAACGTATTGTCTCACTCTATTTCCTCAGTCTGTGGGACGCTATCATTGATGAGGACAGCGAATATAAGGGAACTAAGAAAATCGCTGGGCCCGGTACGGTCTGTTTCAGAGAGACATACTCAGACAATTGTCAGGTATCTAAATGAGAAATTAGGATGTATACATCAGCATAGGTCCCTAATTGGAAGAGAGGCACCCCGTTCCCAGATGAAGGATGAATCACGACCTTTCGGTAGATTAGCTATAGCAATTTGGCCCCTCAAGGACGTTCTGAGGAAATGGATGAAGAAAAATCCAGACACTCATATCAGATTTGCATTAGGACAAATAATCAGATCTGGAAAATATCCCTCAGCCGTGAAATCCACATTAGAGAGGATTGCAATAATCGGGACTGGCAGAGATTCCTTTCCACTACCAAAAAATGAGAATGACCTTATCTCATGGTGGACAATGAAATCTCTTTGACTATTTCAATGTCAATCTTGAATTTGCTGGCAGTATGACAGATGAGGGGGAATCAAATAACTCGGGCCTGGAAGACAGGGCGGAGTTTACGAACCAACCTATTACAAAACCTGCCATGAATCCTGTGATTACTCTGATTATGTTTGTGGATTCATATACAGTAAGCAATTGAGTAAATCCATCCATCGCCATAGGAACAATACCTAGCGCTAGAAATAATATCATCAATCTCAAACGTCCGTCATTTAGATATACAGATTCTATTGAGTCATCATCAAAAACTGAAAGGAAAGAATCCCTTACAGTCCACCTGTTGTATCCCCGCATTCTGAAGAATAATGATCCCATGAAGAATCCCATGAAGATTCCAATATCCCTAGCACAAACTGGCATCTGGTTTTCATTTATTTTCCACGAACGATCATGCTTCTGATGACAGTTTATATCTCCAAAAGCGTATACTAAGCCAAATACTGGATTCAGTTCAGACCACGCGAAAGAACCACCGTGAGATGATTGATTATGCCCCACACTACCTCTCTCATCATGGTCATTATTTCCCCAACTCCCCTCGTTCATGTAGTCTATTGCATTTGCTCTCCCAGATAGTTCTGGCACACTTCCTTCTGCTAACATAAGCGGAGAAATGAAGAACATCAACAGTAAGAAGCCCGAGATAGAACTCATAAGACCAGAAACTCTTAACTCTCTTTTTCTCTCAATTCGTCCATTCTTAAGCTTGAACTTATCTTGCCCAGTGCTCACTGAATCTCTCTCTATTGGCTCACTATCCTCCGAATCATCATTCTCTGAAACCTCAGTTTTTGAACTTCTATTGTAAATGGCACAAGCTGTAACGACAATAGATCCAGCAATTAGGATAGTCGGAGAGTCATCTAGTTGAATACTAGCAATCTCCCTGTGACTACAAAAGATACACACACTTGCTCCAACTATCCATAACAAATCAATGTATCTCATACCCTCTAACTCTTGAACTCTAGCTACTTGCGGAGGACGTGACCGATATCACTACAAGAGATGCATTCTCTATTTCTTTAGTCGCCGGATCCATGGTTGGAACCATGGCCTCCTTCATCTCTATCTTCGCAACAGGCCTAGATGACCCTGATATCATGCTCTCTCTCAGATCTGGAATTGTAGCAGGATTCTCCACCGCTTCATTACTACTTATATTCGCGTTGTACAGGATTAGGGAGATTTCTTCCAAGGGCGACTCAAGAGAACAAAGGAGGAACGCAGAGACAAAATATCTCCGAAGAATACTTTCCCCTTTAGAAGAACAGGCACAGGAGCGTGGAACCACGTGGAGTGTGAAAAATATGGTTAGGAGGGACAGGGGAGTTCTACTAGTTGAAATCGCCGAATTAGACCCATACTTAGCATCATCATTAGCCGAACGTCTGATCCAGGGAAGAGAAGGCCTCAGGAAAGTCAAAATTAGGACTGGTTTTTATGGAACCTCGTCTACAACAAAAAGCAATCCCGGATCTAGGCCTGCAATCTTACAGAGACTGAAAATTGATGCTGAGAGAGTAAATTGGCAAGTTATTCAGAAATCATCCTCTATCACATTGAGACCGATGGGAGAGGCTCCTTCGCCGAGATTATGGGCCATGAGATTTGGAATATTCGTCATTCCAGTTACATTGGTCATGTCTCTAGCTTTCAGAGATTTAGCAGGCAATGGACTGGAGCAACAAGGAATTATTTTCGGTTCGGCGTGTGGGATAATTATCTCTGCACTAGCTGCTTCATTTCGAGATAGAACTTCCTAATCCCCCAGCTCACTCAAATCAGAATCTAATTCAGATACTAGCCAACCATGCATTTTGTCACCGCCCATTTCCGATAGTGTGGAATTTAGAAAGGCAGCAATTAGAGTACTCTTCGACTCATTGGGAGACAATCCTCTTGAAGCAAGATAGAACATCTGATCTTCGTCAACAGGCCCACTCGCTGTCCCATGTCCGCACCCGACTACATCATGTTCGGATACTTCTAACTCGGGGATGGAATCAGCTTGTGCATCTCTGGATAATAGAAGGTTCTGAAAAAGTTGAGCAGCATCAGCACCGTTAGAACCCTTAGAGACACGCAACATCCCAGTACCTACAGTCCTGCTGCTACCGCCACAGGCAGAGTTCCAGTCTAATCTACTGAAGGTTTCAGGCGAGTCATGATATATCTCAATGTGATGGTCGAGGTTCATTTCCCTTGCCGAGAGTATGGATCCCAGGACATTCAGATTTCCCCCTGGTTGAAACATCCTGTATCGAAGATCAGCCTTTGTAATTGTTGAGCCAGATGAAACAGTTCCAGCTTTGAATTGAGAATTACGAGGAATGGAAATTGACTCAACTCTCAATAGCTTCCCATGTTCAAGCCTGTTTACTACAACATCACTGGTAATGGCGCCCTCTCCCGTGGAACCAGTCCTTAACATCCCAAACCAGTTGCATGTTCCTCTTACTACGGTAACTAATTCAAGCTCAGCAAGCTTACCGATATTCAGGCAAACATGGGCAGAGCAGAAAGTCCCACTTGTGGAAACCTCGATGATTATTGGAACTTCAGATTTGAATTTAGGAACTACAGTAAGAGTAAATTTAGATTCTCCCGTTACCGCCTCTAAGAAACTCTTTGTAATTTCCTCATCATCAGGCAGTCCTTCGGAATGTGCTCCTCCGATGTCAAGAGTTATTCCGGGAGGAAGGGTGCTTCCATCTATTGTTTTCAGACTCACTTTAGGTGTTGTGAAATCACTAGGAATATCTGAAATGTTCCCTGTTGGGTGTATTTTTTTCCAAGGAGTGTACTTCCATAGGTGATCAGCCCTGTCTGGAGGATCAGCGGATAGATACTTTGAGGACGCATCCATGAAGAACTCAACCTATACTTCCTTCCATTTCAAGGGACATTAGTTTGTTCAGTTCAACTGCATACTCCATCGGGAGCTCTCTTGTGAAGGGCTCAAAGAATCCATTTACAATCATACCAAGCGCCTCGGCTTCTGTATGCCCCCTGCTCATCAAATAGAACAATTGTTCGTCCCCGACTTTAGAGACACTAGCTTCATGCTCACAATGAGCTGTCGGGTTTCCAACTTCCATGGTTGGATAAGTATCAGATCTGCTCTCCTCGTCGAGAATCAGGGCATCACACACAATATTCAGCCTGCAATTTTCTGCTTTAGGCATTATTTTTGCCATTCCTCTGTATGAGCCTCTTCCACCGTCTTTGCTGATGCTCTTTGAGAGGATGTTGCTAGTGGTATTTGATGCCATGTGGTGTACTTTGGCTCCAGCATCTTGGTGCTGCCCATTCCCCGCATAAGCGACAGAAATTACCTCGGCATGAGCCCCCTCTCCTTTTAGGATAACAGCAGGATACTTCATAGTCAATTTACTCCCAATGTTGCCATCTACCCACTCAATCTTGGCATTTTCATGTGCCACCCCTCTTTTTGTAACCAAGTTGTACACGTTATTGCTCCAATTTTGAACAGTGGTGTATCTGATGTGGGCGCCTGGGAGTGCCAGGAGCTCGACAACGGCGGAATGTAAAGAATCAGTAGAATAGGTGGGTGCAGTACAACCCTCAACGTAGTGGATACTACTTCCTTCATCGGCAATAATGAGAGTACGCTCGAACTGGCCCATATTCTTGGCATTTATTCTGAAATAAGCCTGCACTGGCATCTCGACATGTACTCCCTTTGGTACGTAGATAAAAGATCCACCCGACCATACAGCCGTATTCAGGGCAGAGAATTTATTGTCGCTGTATGGAATGACACTACCGAAGTACTTTTTCACAATATCTTCATGTTCTTTGAGGCCTGAATCCATATCTAAGAAAATCACACCCTGCTTCTCAAGGTCTTCTCTTATGCTGTGATATACAGTTTCTGACTCGTATTGTGCCGTGACTCCTGAAAGCCACTTCTGCTCTGCTTCGGGAATCCCCAATCTGTCAAAGGTATTCCTGATGTCATCAGGAACATCGTCCCAAGAACTGCCTGTTTCATCAGATGATCTCAGGAAGTAGCAGACCTTATCGAAATCGATTTCCATTAATTCCTCAGTATTCCCCCAAGTGGGCATGGGCCTTTCTATGAAGTGTCTGTATGCCTTGACTCTTATCTCAGTCATCCATTCTGGCTCTTGTTTGAGTTCAGAGATATCCCTGACAACTTTTTCTGAAAGGCCAAAGTCAAATCTTATAGTTGCATTCTCAGGATCATGCCATCCTGCTTTGTAATCCCCTACTGCCTCGCGCGCTTCACTTTCTCCGTTCATTCGAAATCAACTCCCTTCTCAACCTGTTCTTCAAGCCAATCATATCCATTGTCCTCTAGCAAATTCGCCAGAGATGGCCCTCCACTGGCCACTATCTTTCCTCCAATCATGATGTGAACACGATCTGGATTGACGTGTTCCAAAATTCTGGAGTAATGAGTGATTATTAGTGCCCCATTTTCGGTCCCTCTAACTACGGAGTTTATACCCTTGGATACAGTTCTTATCCCATCTATATCCAATCCGCTGTCAGTCTCGTCCAAGACCGCCAATCTAGGCTGGAGAAGCATTAGTTGAAGTATCTCAAATCTCTTTTTCTCTCCTCCGCTGAATCCATCGTTAACGTATCTAGAGAGAAAAGATTTGGGAATATCAAGCTCTTCCATGGCAACTGTTAGCTTCCCTCTGAACTCCGAGCCTCTGGCGGCCTCTTCTCCGCGAACACTAGAAACAGACTTCCGTAGGAAATTTCCTACTTGTAAGCCTGGAATGGATTGAGGATATTGAAAGGAGAGAAATACTCCTTCTCTAGATCTCTCCCATGGTTCCATGTCTTCAAGACTCTCGCCATCCAAAAACATCTCCCCTTCCTCTATTTCGTACGCTGGATGGCCCATGATGACATTGGCAGTAGTTGTTTTCCCGCTACCATTCCTGCCCATTATTGCATGAATTTCACCCTTTGGAATCACCAAATCTATTCCCTTCAGAATAGGCGTACCTTCTATTCCCACCTTCAGTCCTCTGACTTCTAGAATGGGGTTATCGTCCGATATCATACCACGCCTCACACACTGGTGGCGTTCCAGCCTTTTGAATGTGTGTGGCACACCCTCGTTACAGATTCGTAGATTTCTAAAGAGCGCCCCCAATCCTGAAGCATGGAATCCCCGCAGACAGACGACGATGAGCTGGCAAAAATATACGGGTCTCAGATCGAAGAGCAAATGAGGGCCGAGGCGCAAAGGAGGATCGATGAAAATCATGATGAAGATGAATTAAGGAGACTCAGGAACCTCTCTCTAATCTCACTAATTGAGGAAAATAATTCAGATATCATTCCTGCATTGATGGCAAGACTGGGTCCCGTAAGAGCCGCTTTGGACGGCCATGGAGGTGGTCTGATACTTTCAAGTTGGGAATTCCATGGAGGAGACGGAGCCAGAAAGTCACTGTCTTTGGTGATTGACCTTGACGGAGCCTGCGTGTCATGCGGAGCGGCACCAGGTACCCTAAAGGGAATACAGGATGATTTGCTGATGGATGAGGAGGTCGAAAGAGTAAGATTCTCTTCTTCGATGTTGGAATGGTTTGATGAGATTCAGAAGGAGTTTGTACTGAAGTTCGGGGAAGTCACTTTCATTTAGAAAAAGCCTGTTTGAGGATACTCACCGCGTCTGGAGAAAATCCCAATACCGTGACCTCTTCCCCCTCTGTTACTCGGCAAAATTCTCCTGCTATGCCAGCCAAATCATAACCTCCTGCCTTGCCTTTCCACGATTCCGACGATACAAGCTTGTAAATTTCATCGTCTCCTAACTCTGAGAATTCTACAGTGGCACTATTAGTTCGATTCAAGATATCCCACTTGCCATTTGCGGTGGCAACCTCTCGGGGGAGTAATACAGAGGTCGACGACCAGACTCTGTGTTTTCTCCCCGAAAGCCTAATCAGATTACTAGTGGCAGTAAGTGCATCTTTGGGCTTTCCAATCGATAATGTGTAGTCATCAGGGTCCTCAATCATTGTATCAGATACCAGAATAGCATCATAGTTTCGTTCTCTTCTGTTGATGGACAGCTTATTTTCTATCCTAGCGTTTTCCGCCTTGGATTGACATACAATCTCTACTTGCTTGCTAACTTCAAATCCCTGGAGGGGCCTGATTTCTGTAGATTTCAAGGGCGATGAAAAAAATCTAAAATCTGAATCTTCTAAATTTTCTTTCAACCACGAGATTCTTCTCTCGGACTTCGATGCAAGAAGTATTCTCGTCATACTCAACCAAGCTTAATTTTCTCTCCGCAGACGGGACAACTAAATTTCTTCAATCCCGATTCTATTTCAAAAATAGCGTTGCAAGACTGACAGCTTACACTGGTGTTAGTCCCTATGAGGGGAAGTGGAGGGGGCAAAGGAGGGGAGTGCTCAGGAACGGGAATGGCAAACTCTCCAGAGTCCGCCACAAAAGGAACTGATTTAGCCGAACTACTGGATCTATATTCTCTCCTTCTCCTCCTTTCGGTTGCATTTTGAGAGTCCATTTTTTGTTCTTCAACCAATTCAACCTCCGAAGAACTAACCGAGATATCAGTATCAACGATTACATCCACAACATCCTCCTCAAGTATCACAACTCCTGATATCTTCCTACCAGTCCGACCGCTTACCCATCTGATGGCCCTAGTCGACATCGTCAAAATGACAACCAAACAGAGGACTATTGTAACTCCCGAAATTCCCACCAGTATTACGTTGAAATTTCTCTCATCCAGTCCAAGATATGCTCTGACCTGCTCTAGTATATTGTCTTCGGATTTTGTAGGGGAGGAATCGTCTATCAAGGCCCTAATCTGCCACCCAGTTGGAGATGTCTGTAGAATGGTCGCATCACTATCAACGGGGGATCTGCTGGCAACTACTATTCTGCCAATTCCCAACCTGTCCGAAACTCCGATCCACTGATCTTCTGAATTAGCCATTCCATATTGTATCTGAGGTCCACTGGGTCCTACGAAGTCAAAGAAAATCTGTACTCCCCTCTCTGTATCTAGGAGTCCGATGTATCCAAGACCTCTGGCTGCAGTCCTCACTTCTAGTATCTCTGAGAATGATGAATCTACTATTGTGACCATCAATTCTGATGTCTGATCGGAACCTTCGCCCCATGCCGCCACCATCACGTCCTCACCATCTATCTCTGAAATGGAGAGGGCGGGCATGAAAGCGTGATCTCCTACTGCCTTTCTGAATGACCACGAGGCCTGTTCTGGAAGTCCATGAGCATACCAAAGACCGAGCCTGTCTACTCCAGTTGTGTCGTTCCTCGTATCCTGATATAGGATGTGTCCATCTTCATCTCCCATGGCCACAGCGACTGGGTCAGTCTTGCCCGGGGTTACTTTCAGATCGCCCACCAGTTGCGGATTGACAAACCAATCAGAAGACTTGGTCGGAGACTCTGATGTCGCCAAGAAAATGGCATTATTCTGATTAGATGAACCCGTTGCTAATTCATGATGGTAACCCGCTACAAGAATTTCTGACCCCTTCATGTCCATTCCTATTCCCCAATATTTTCCTTCAGATAGAGATATGGGGCTCATCAAATCTTGAATGGGAGACATGAGGCAACTTGAATCAATTGTAGTATAACTTACGGTCTGTTTGAAGAAGCCCTCGTTATCCAAATATCTTCGGGTCCAGGCAACATGAGCCAAGCCATCGTTTGATGCTTCGGCTACAATGTCTCCGGACCATTTTTCTTCCAGTACATTGGAGCAGGCAGTTATGGCCCTGTTACTACCGAGTCTGTAGAGTCCCAATTCATCTCCTCTGCTAGTTATCACCACTCCTCCTTCCTCACTCAGGTGAATTACTTCTACAGGTTCTTCACCTGTTGGGAAATTTGTAGTCCTAGGGCCGGTTAATGTAGTCTCATCAACTAAGATGGTAGTTTCAACAATGTTGTTACTCCAGTCCAAATCAGACATGGATGAACCAGTGAGACTCACTCTAATCTTAACCGGTCCAGTAGAGCTCTCCAAGTGGGCGAATGAGATCTGGGATGCTCCTTGCCCCATTACCAGAGGGACTGGTGTCGAGGAAATTGAC
>CEWK01028880.1_pt1 | contig 56081 bp, 91 predicted proteins | sample 531431 | NCBI WGS metagenome assembly CEWK01 (sample SAMEA2623059, study PRJEB7988) | marine metagenome | isolation source: saline water (ENVO:00002010), including
TCTAGCATTGACCCTTGCATCTGTATAATATAAATTTGTGCCTTCTGCTAAATTTGTTGTTGATTTAGTTGCCAATCTATTATCAAAATCTGTATCTGTATAACCTGCGTTAGTTACCCAAGCATAATCTGAACCATTCCAACTTAATACATAACCTGCTGTTGGATTTGATTGATTTAAATGTGTGTCTACATCTGAATTTGTGTAACCAGCTGGCATGTTTGTAAGTGCCGAACCATCTACTGCTGGTAGTTTTGCTGAACCATCTAGCTGTACAATTTTACCTGCACTTGTTCCAACATCAACGTTTAGTGTTGCTGAACCTGATGTTGCACCGCCTGTTAAACCTGTGCCGGCAACAACTGCTGTAATGTCTCCTGCACCTGTGCTTGATGGTGCCCAATATGAATTTGCATTATCCCATGCAAGTACTTGTCCATCTGTTGGAGCCGCTGTGTGTACGTTTGATAAAGCACTTAACTGTGCCGCACTAATACGTCCATCTGCTCTTGCATTTGTGAAATATAAATTTGTACCTTCTGGTAAGTTGGTTGTTGATTTTGTTGCCAACCTATTATCAAATGTGGTATTGAAATCTGCTGTTGCTAGTTTTGTTGCAATTGAATTTGTTATTGTTGTTGAAAAGTTTGCATCATCACCTAGCGCCGCCGCTAATTCGTTTAATGTATCTAATGCTCCTGGAGCCGAATCAACAAGTGCATCAATTTTTAATTGTGCTCTTGCATCTGCTCTAGCATCTGTATAATATAAATTTGTTCCTTCAGCAACGTCTGTTGTATTTAAAACATCAAACTCAACTGCACTTTCACCTGAATTAACTCTTAAGTATTTTCCTGCGTCACCTGTGAAGTTTGCTGGAGTATCTGATAAGCCAACGAATGTTGCAGAACCACCTCCGCCTCCACCGCTGTTATCTGTACCAACTTCCCAATTTGTTGTTGATGAATTATATTTTAAAACTGATCCATTTACTGCACCTGAAGTATCTACATCACCAATATTTGCAATTGAATCAATTGCTCCTGCCACTGATGCTCTACCATAAAAATAATCTGCATAAATGTTTAACCATTTGTATGAGTTTGAACCTAATGAATATGTGCTGTCTGTATCTGGTAAAACGTTAGCATTATTTTTAACTGTGAACGAATCAATTTCTGCTTTTGAATAAACTGATAGATTTGATCTTGCTGTTGCTAATGATGTTACTGATGCTAAATTATCTGACTTTCTTAAAAAGTCTGATGCCGCAACACCACCTAATTTACCTGCATCAACATTTGCTGAAACTAGTTGAAAAGTTAAATCGTTTGTGTTTGCTGTTACACTAATACCACTTGCCGCATTGGCTATTAATGATTTTAGCTGTAGGTTATCGCCTGATTTTGACGTAAATAAACCAGAACCTGTACCTAGATTTAATGCTGTTGTATCGTTTGATGCTGTGATTGTAATGTTATTAGCATCTGCTGTTAATGTTACATTTGTACCGCCTACAAGTGATTTAAACTGTAGATCATCACCTACTTTTTGTGCAAAAATCCCTTGCCCTGTACCTAAATTTGACGCCGTGTTATCAGACATATTTTATCATACCCTTTACAAATATTTGTATTATATGTATTTATTATCAAACTGGAATTAGTGGTTCAAAAGAATTGAAGCAACTGCACCAGCTGAGGCATTAAAAACTAATGCTTTAATATAAACATAGTTGCCAGTAAATGTGTATGCTGTAGTGCCTGTGTATGTAGTAAATGATTGTGCATTTGATCCATTTAATGGTATTCTAAACCAATCATTTGCTGTAGGTGTTGTTGCTAACGTGGCTTCAAGTGCAAATGACCCTGTAAATCCACTACCTTTAAAAGCAACTGTATGTAATCCATCAGCAAAACCATAATATGAGTCTGCTGGTATATTCGCTGAAGTTATACTTGTTCCTGTATAACTCCATGGCAAGGAAATTGAATTTCCTGCACTATCTTTTGTTAACATTTGTATACTGGTTCTCGACATAATAAACTTATTTATCCAAAGGTTATACCACTGTCCACAATAACACCACCTTCTATTGTTATCAAAGCTGATGCATCATTGACTGTTAGTGCGAATGATCTGTCTTCATATTCAAAGCTGTTTGTTGATCTAACAACAAAATTATATGTGCCACTTGCATTTGAATCAGGAGTACCAGATAATATTCCGCCACTGTTTAAAGACATCGTTCCAGGTATACTGCCAGACTGAATCGCGTGTGAAACAGAATGTAATTGTTCAGTTGCTCCATTTCTAAATGTAGCTGACAAATCAAAACTACCACTCACTTCTTCATTCAATGGTGCAAGAGAACCACTGGCAGTTGCCCAAGTAATTGTATAATCTTGATATGGTTGATACGCACGATTACGATTAGTTAATCCTGCTCCCCAGTCAGTGATTGCATTGTCAATGTCTCCATCACCTAGAAGAAATGTTTGTGCCGAAATTTGATTTGCTTTTGTTGTTACTGCACCATATGTTGATGCATCTCTATCAAAATAACATGCAACTTGACCTGCCACCTGTGGTGACGCCATAGATGTGCCTTGCAATTTTCTCAAATAATATCCAGTTGATCCTATTTGCACTGCTGAACCAGAATTAATATATGCACTCTGTATTGCCACCCCTGGTGCCCATATTGTTAATGGTTCACCATAGTTTGAAAAAGATGCTTTTGCTAAACTAGAGTCGTGTGCTTGTACTGAAATGTCATGCCTTGTTGTTGTGCCTGATTCTATCCAAGCATTTGATGGAGATTGCCCATTGTTGGTTGCTTGAAAATACATTGTTCTGTTGAAACTTCCGCCCGGAGGTGCACCCGGTGTTCCTGATCTTGGTCCTGTGCCATGAACATTTGGATCATGTGCTGAAGCATCTTCTTTGTAAATTTTTTCACCGCCACCATATCCCATGTCATTGCCACTATCATAAAAATACCAATAACCTGAATTCCATCCTGTTTCAGTAGAATCATAAACTCTTTCATTATCATTACCAGCAGATGCAACAACCACTATACCTGCATTGTTCATATTTTTAATCAGTGTGTCGTATGAACTTGATCTTGTCATGTGATATTGACTGCTTGGAATATTACTTGGATCCCATGCCGCTGTAGTAATAAAGTATGATGGATGGTTTGGTGGATAATAAGTTGATGTTGCCCAACTCATGTTTACCACTGTTGGTCTACCTGTGCCTTTTGAATTGTGCCACGATGTGATGTATCCCATTGAACTTGCTGAGTATCCATAACTTACACTACCTAAGTTTGTTGTGAAAACATAAATTTGTGCATCTCTGGCCCATCCTTGTGTTCTACCTGCCACTGTGCCTGCAACATGTGTGCCGTGTCCATTTGAATCTGTGTAAAAACTTGCTCCTTGTGTTCCACCCCAATTTATTTGATTTATTCTCGATGATGAATTTGAAGCAAGATCATTAAACTCGGGGTGTCCTACAACAATACCTGTGTCCATTATAACACAATCAACATTTGCCCCTGTGTTTGAATATGTAAAGTTTGTTGACAATGTAGTACTGCTCTGTGTCATTTGTGCAAGACCCCAATTATGATGTGATGCATTGTTTGTCCAGGAAGTGTTTGGATCAATTGTAGCTGTGCCTTGCTCTTTGAATCTTAATTTCTTTTCATACTCTTCACTGTTTGCTCCGGCCACTTTTTCTGATTTCAACCACTTGTCAAACACATCTCTTGATTCCATTTCTACCCAAATAATTTCAGGAATAGAAGCGTCAGTGATTGTGACTCCATCAGCTTCAAGTTCAATGATTAGCTGTTCTTTTGTAATAATATCTAAGTTAGGTACAATTAGTGCTTTCATGTGTTAATCCTACTATATGACACCTTAAAACAGGATTAAGACGCCATTATATAGTAGTATTTATAAATTAATTCAGTCATAAAAAAAGGGCGACATAAAGCCGCCCTTTTATGTATTTTGTATTCTAGCTAATCAATTAATGATTACGCTCTTGTTTGATCAAAGTCTGCTAAGATAGTTGTTGCCGCACCTGTTACGCCTAATGCGTTTGATGAATCTGCAACGTATGTAATTGTGCTTTGTAAAGCAACTTGTACGTTATCTGCTTGATCGTCTGAAGTATAACCATCTACAGCCGCTACTGTGTGACCTTCTGTTTTAAGAGCTTGGATCATAGTAGTTAATTCTGCACGAGTGATGTTTGTTTTCGCAATGTTAATGATCTGTGTTCTTGGACCTAGACCATTACCGTTATCACCTGTTGGTTTACCTGAAGTTGGACCGAATGACATAATATTGTCTCCTTAAATTTTTTTAAAACTGCAATATGACCCATATTGTTCATATCGCAATCATTACAGTTTTATTTATCCTAAAGAGGCCTGTATTATGTAATAATATATAGAATTCTTTAAATTAAGCCTGAAAAAGTACCTTGTTTATTAATTGTAAGGCACTGATTACGATTTTCTTCTTTTGATTTGTACGACACATGAACCCAACCACTTCTTGGATCTTTGCCATTATAAAACTCTAATATGAGTTGGTCGAAGTCTAAATTGTTTTTGATCCATTCAGCTAGATCTCTATTGCTGATCGTTGGTACTTCAATGTCTGCGGCTTCACCAAAACAATGCTGTGATTTTTTAGAACCACCAATTGCTGTGTTTAATTTTTTACATCTGTATCCAGAATTGATCACTGTGGGACCAAATTTATCTCTAACAGGTTGCAATACTTGTTCTGCCAATGTTTGCATTTTTGCAACAATGTCAGGATCTTTTGGTAAATTATCTATTCCTTTTCTTAATGCTGTTTGACTTTTGCAGAGTTCTGCGAGTGAAAAATTATCAGTGAGTTTCATGAACGTGCTCCTTACTATCTAACTCATACTTCGATTTAAAGTAATCGTGTGTTACATATGATGCTGTAACAAATCCTGCCGCAAATATTAAAATATAAATTATTGTGTTTTTTATATTCTTTGAAAAACCACCTTTGCCTTTGTTTTTCTTGTATGCTCTCCACATCCACCAAAAACCTGCAATGGTTAATATAATGCTGATAGCAATTACCCATGGATTGTTTGCAACTGTGGCGCCTGCGGCACCAAATATCAAGAACAATAATCCGTTAATATAACAGGCTGGACACATTAGTTTGGCCTATTGCCTAAGTCGGCAATTCCTTCTTCCATTTCGGCGTATGTTTTGTAACCTGTTTTTACACTATCTTGTTTTGGATAAAATATCTCACAACCATTTTCACCATCTTCTGATACTTCTATTCTAACATCACGTTTTGGATATTTTTGTTTAATTTGTTGATAGATATCATCTGCCATCATTTCACATGATCTATAATCAAGTTGAATTGTACCTTTTTCATACAAACTTTCCAACCATCTTTTAAATTGTATAAATTCAATATCTCTATCATTATGGAAAACTTCAATAGCAACTTTAAAATGAAAAATATGCCTGTGTGGATATCCTAAAAATGATACATCATCATCTCCACCTGTTGCTAGATTAGGATCATCAAGTGCCGCTGGATACTTATGTATTCCTTCTTTTCTAAATGTTACCCATATTAATTTTTTCATTATGCTACCGTCCATATCATTATTAATGCTATTAATGTTATTCCTACCAAATCATATATCCATTCATTCTTCATATAATATAATATAATGCCTTATAGTTATTTTGTCAATCAAAGTCTGTTCTAACAATGTGCTTTCTTAATGCCCTAACAAGTTCTTCAATTTTATCAATTACAGAAATTAAACTTTTATCTGTTATATAAGATTGTCTTGAACGTAATTTATCATATTCTTTAAGTGGAATAGTTACTGTACCACCTTCATTTTCATAAGACATATCTTCGCCATATTCTTTATGATCATCATACATTCTTTTATCTTCTTCTGTCATACACCTCCATTTTTTAGTTTATCTTTTGCTATTAGTTTTTCTTTTTTTAAATTTAATAATTCTTCTTTGGTCGACCAATCCCTAGCATGTTTTCTTAATTGTTCTGCTTCATTAACTTTTCTTTTTAGTTCCTTGTGCTTTTGTCTTAGTTCTTGTGCTGTTACCATTTTTCCTCCTTGCCTCTCAAAACATCTAAAACTCTACGTGATCCAATCTTATCTAATTTTTTGTTCACTTTTTCAATTTCTTTGTTTATCAAAGCCTGTGTTTTTATTAAACCTAATTTTTGACCTAGTAAGGACATTTCTTCAGAATGAATTTCTATTTTACTTTTCATGTTTTCAGTATCACTGGATACGATTTTGCTTTTTTAGTTTTTGGTTTTGTTGTTTTCTTTTTTAATAAATCTTTTGCTTTAGGAGCCAGTTTGTTTAATCTAAAAGATAGCATTTTTCTTGATCCACTAGATGTAACAACAACTGGTTGTCCATTTTCATCTTTTTTAATATCTGTAATTTTAGTTGCAACGTTTCTAAAACGACCAACTTCAATAGTGTCGCCAACATTTATTTTTAGTGTCAATGACCTCATACTGGCTTGTCCTTTTTGTACTGATTCCAATCTGTGTAATTGTTTGGCACTTTGATTGTTTCTATAGTGGTTGACCAAACGCCTGAATTTGTTGCTTCAAAATCTTCATCATCTAATTTTATATTAATTGTGCCTTTTATCTTATCAATGTTAGGAACAACAATTGCATAAGTTAAACTGAATCTAGAATTTGAAAGAAAACTTTTAAGTTCTTGTGGCACTGTTACAGGATCAACGTCAACAGTTACATGGAATTTTGCATTTAAGCATTCTTTGATTAAATGTATCATTGGTGCTGTCCACTTGTCCTTCCAATTTTTGAAAGAATGATTTGCACCAAAATAAATTTGCTCAACATCGCCGTGTTTTAAGACTTTGTTGATAAAATGTACTGGTTCTTCTTTTGGAACACCAACTACAAAATATGTCAACATACCATGACATGGTGTTCTTTCTACTTCTATACCAACAAAGTCTGTAACATTCTCTTTGATCTCTTTATTATCGTATTCTCGCTTCATTGTACAATAATAACACACATACAGATTTTGTCAATCTATATGTCGCCTTCTTTTCGGTTTTCGCTTTTGGCCACATCAAATTCACCGGATGGATATCTGGCCAACAATTTTTCTTTATTTTTATTAATTACTTCATTTGGTTCAATACCCAATGCCATGCAACCTTGTGTCCAATACCACATCACATCGCCAAGTTCTTTAATCATATGAGTCTTGGTCTCATCTGTTAATGGTTTTCCTTGGAATACTAGTTTTTTAACAATTTCTGTAAACTCTCCTGATTCAGCTGAAAGGCCAAGTGCCGCTGTTAATAATCTTGGAACATCCCCATTTCCTAAATCATCTAATCTTTGCCTAAATGCAGTTGAATCTTTAGACTCACTACTAGTAACCTTATCCACGAATTGTGAATATTCTTTTAAATCAATCTCTGACATCGTGTTTCTCCATTTGCTCTTCTACTTCATCTACAAGATCTTTTACATCTTGGTGCCACAATATTCTATCTTGTGGTATTGCTTGAATTAATTTTTTTACTGTTTTCTTTAATTGGTTGTATTTGTATTTCATGTTAGCGGCTTCATTACGATATTCATTAGCCATGTATTCTGCTGTCCATCTAGCACCTTGATCTGGTGGATAGTTATCACTCATTATACTGTTTCTAACACTTTCTCTAGTTGTTCTAACTTTTCATCATTTGGATCACCTAGTTCTTCATCTCCCATTGAACTTTGTGTTTCTACATCAAATAAATTGCTAAAGTTATTACCAGATTGACCAGTCCACCTTACACCTCTAATATCATGTAAGAATGCTTGGTTATCTTCTAACATCTGCATAGGCGTTTCTGATTTAAAGAAATCTTCAACAAAGGCATTAAAATATAATACGTTTCTCGGACACCAATCACTAAATTCAACTGATGTTTCTTTTTGTTTTGCTTTACGCCAATGTCTATAATCTGGCTTATGTATAGATGATTCAATATCAGTAATTTGATTTGCTTTCTGTACAATCTTAATGTGCTGATTAACATTATGACCCATCATTAATGCATAAGCAAATGAATCCCAAGATGTTTTTCCTTCTTTACCTACTTTGTTCAAATCACCAGGTCCATACCAACATATATCACCGATAGTAAGTCTTTTACCAATCTCCGACTCCCATGGAAACGGAATAGTAGAAAGTTTTAATGCTTTACTATCAGTTGCTTTGTCCATAATATATGACCATCGCTTGTTAGTGTGAACCGGTGAAGTGTACACCAAACCATGTGCTGTTGCCACAAATGCACTAGCACTATCATACGATACTGTAAGGTTTGGATTTACATGCTCTCTTAATTGTCTTTGAATTGATGTTAAGAAACAAGCCCAGTCTAGTTTACTGGTACCAAGAAAGTGTATCCAGTCTCGATTATCGAGCAACTTAGAATCTCGCAATATGATTAAGCGTCGGAGAGCCATAGTCATATCACACATGTTGTTTCCTCCAAATGCCCAACCTTCAAATGGAAAATGCTTTACAGCATCATACCATACATCTCCAGTTGGAATATCAAAGCCTTGGAGCACGTTTAAGAACTTGGTTTGACCAAGCCTATTCTTTAAAAAATATTCATTGTTATGTACTGTACCTGCAATACAATCACCATACGATTTTAATCCTGTTTTTGGACTATGTGTGGCATCACTTGCCCAACTAGGAATATCTAACACCATTGACCAATCTGCTGTAAGTTCTAACCAATGTAAAATCTTATCACGCATTTTGTTTGCTGATTGTCCTTTAAAGTTTTGCCAATCAAACTTCAATACACCTTTACCAATTTGATAACCACCAGAGTCACCTACAATAATTGTGTCTTTCTTATCTCTTGTGTGGAACATTGATTCGTTCACAATAGATTTTTCAACATCTAAATGTGCATGACCGGCTGAATACAAACCATATTTGTAATTGAAGTAACCTTTGTCTTTGTTGAAAAAATTTAATCCTTCAATGCCGTTTTCAAATCCTTTTGGAATCCTATCATTTGGCACAAACTGTTTATCAGTGCCAATTGTTTGTTGTTGCTTACTTACATAAGTCTGATAAAAACCACTGACCGCTGGCAAAAATACTGCATAGTCCTTATGGCTGGCTGTTAGATCTTCTCCGTATGGTTTAGACACTATTGACTCCTAGCAGGAAGTATGTAATCATAAGTGGCTGTACCAGAATCAACTGATATCTGCATAGCACCTTGATCACTAAATGACATACTTGCTTGTGAAGTATCACTTAATTTTAAAATGCTTAATACCTGTGATAACGGCCATGCCCATCCTTTTGATAATTTGCCTTTCACGTTTTGAGCAAATGGAATTTCAACTCTGTCGTTTGCTCCGTCGCCAATATAAAACTTTAATGTGTCACCATCTGTCTTTGCAACAAACGTTGGCTCAAAGCCACCCATAATACCATTAAAGTAAGTCAAGTCTTTAATATTTTGTTGTGTTGGCTGTACTGTAATATCCCATTCAACACCTTTAAACTTGATTGTTTTTAATTGTTCTTCAATTAAAGAACTAACCATGAATCTATAGTTTGCAGTATAACCACCTGGTGATGTAAATTTAAGCTCTTCTGCTGTTTCAACACCATCTCTTGTGTTTGTTATAACTTCGATGTTTGCACCATCTTTGCCATATGCTTCATAATTCAAGTAACCTGATAATACACCAAGTCTACCCATTCCAATTAATCCAGGAACATTGTCTAATTTATTTTTTAGTTTACCTTTTAGGACAACTGTTCTATCATCATCCATTGCTTCAACACTTGTGCCTTCATCTGTGCTTTCAAGTTTCACTGCTTGAATAAAGCCTAACGAATGTGTGTGTTTTACAATATCTAGTAATACATCTCTTAACATTTTGTTTTACCTCCGACTTTCTTTATTTTTACTATATTAACATTACTGACTGTCATTGTCAATATCTTTTTTGTGTTTTATCCACGCCCTATGATGATGAAAATCAATTGATTGCATGGCCACTGATTTCCATATTTTATTGGCCTCTTCTTCAGTTTCAAAAGGTCCGTGAATCATTCTTGTTTTTAAATCCATAGTTGTATAGTCATTCGGATCTGTATGCATTCCTTCCACTACGTAATACATATTATTTTGTTCCGGCTATGGATTTTGTGTAATCTGCGGCTATTTTTATATCAATCCATTCTTTTGGAGACATAGTTGGTTGCCATCCTAATTTTCTTAATTCTGTATTATCTGCTGTATTATCATCAGCTTCTGCATCTTGGCCTTCTTGAATTGGCACATCAAATCCTGCATATCTTACTATATCTGATACCCTATATCCTTCGCCTGTTCCTACTTCATAAGTAGGATTTTTATCTTTGGTTCCATTTTGAATAAAAATCATTATTGCTGATACAACATCTTCTACGTAAATTAAATCTCTTACATGTTCTGTAGCAAACTTAACTGTTCCATTTGCTATTCTTGACATCAGCATTGTATCTCTTGCACCTTTGCCAAAAACTGTGGTGAATCTTAATCCTACTTGCCCAGGATGTGCTATAGCCTCCATGGCTTTTTTGCTTGTACCATATGGAGACTTCCACCATGCATGTACACAGGATGATGACGCATACACTACTGGTATATCATTCCTATGACAAAGATCAAATATCTTTTTACTATATTCCACATTGGTTTTCCAATACAATTGTGGTTCTTTTAAACTACGCCTTACATCAGCAATTGCGGCTAAATGCACAACCATATCAACACCAGATGGTATCCCTGCTAAAGAAAAATCTTTAATGTCTTTGCCATGAGCTCTATCCCATTCAACTACTTCATGCTTTGCTACTTTTAATCTTTGTACCAAATGTTTTCCAATAAAACCTGTACTACCTGTTACAATTATCTTCATGCTGATTCAAATAAACTTTCAAATACTGTTGATGTTTTCGTTGATTCTAAGTCCCAACCAAGTTCACTCATTAAGTTACTAACTTTTTGATCGATAATTGATTGTTCCATGCCATCATGATCAAATGGCAATTCTTTAAACCATTTCGGAATATTTAATTCATCAATTGGATAGGCTATAGATGTAAAGTTCATTGGATTTGATTTTAGTTTACATACAATAACTTTTTGTCCATCCATAATTGGCAATGAATATAAATCTTTATATGCATCACGCATTGTGTTCCAATTAATACTTGCCCTCACATGACCTGGCATCACTGGCTTTTTAATTTTACCATTTCCAGCACCACTAGCCATGCGTGATGTTGCACGTTTGTATCTTTCAATATCTTGTACATATTTGGTTAAGTTATTGACACGTTTCGGAGTGCCTTTTTCCCAACCAGGTCTGTCTGCAAACTTACGTTTAAAATTTTGTATTTCTGTAAGTATATCTTTTTTATCAACTCCAGTTAAAATTTGTGTTAAGATATCTGATAAAAAGTTTTGTACAAAATCTGGTGTATCTGATCTTTTCAAATCAAGACCCATTGCTTTTAACTTACCAGGCTTGTCAACATCTTGTCTGTTACCTTCTAAATCATATATTAGTGCCGCATATCTTTTCTTTGTGATAAACAAACCTTTCGATGCAACCATTTCTCTACCACCAACAATTATTTGACCATTTTCACGTGGCACATTTGTTGCTTTCTGCATAAATGTTGGAAAAGATTTGTTTACTTCTTCTGCAACACTGTCATACAATTCAATAACACTATCTTTCGTCCAAGGAATCTTACCATCTTTGACATCTTGCTTAACCATTGGATATGCTGAAAAATAAACTGAATCTGTATCACCATACACAATTGCTTTACCTCTATGATCATATTCACCTGTCATGATTTGATTTGTTATAGCCGCCATATGTTTTGTGATTGTTCTACCTGTAAGTGTAACTGATTGTCCAATACGTTGATCAAAAAACCTACAACCTGGATTTAAAATTGCACCATATAAACTATTCAAATTAATTTTTTTAACTAGCTGTCTTTTATCCCAAAACTCTATTTGTTCTTTATCACCATTTGAGATTGCTTCACGCATTTTACCTTGTAATACTTTTCTTTCTGCGAACCATGTTTCTAATAGCCCAGGAATAATTGCTTTAGTGGATGTATTAAATATTGTACCATTTGCTGACAAACACCAACCTTGATTCTGTTGAAATATAATCGCATAAACTTCTGCACCACTCATTTCTTCTGTTGTTCCATCTTCAAAGTCAACAATTATGTTCACTCCTCGATCTTGTTCCATTACTGCCGTGTACTCAATTGTACCAAACATTCCTTCCCAAGCGTCTGCGGCCGACTTCTTTTCTTTATGGATTTTATCATTAATATATTTTTCTGTGTGCGTTGGTCTTAATTGTCCAACAATAGTTTCAGGACCCATGTTCAAACATCTAATCACTGACGGATATAGCGAATTAATATCGATTGACGCAATCCAGTCATGTAAACCTTTTTTAGGCGTTGCCACATAAGCACCAACAGCCGCACCAGACGAGTGTGGTTCTCGATAAGGTCTATTTGGAATAATAAATCCGCGTTTGTGTGCTTCATTTACAATTGCTTGTTCTGTAACTGCAACTGCACCCATTGTTGTTTGTAACAAAACTGTATTTGCATGTGCCAATACGTTTGCTAAATCAATAAATTTTAATTTGTTATCAAGTTTTGCCAATAGTGCAACGTCTTGTCTATTATAAGCAATAAATTTTTCAAAGTCTTCGTTGTATAATTGATCAAGTGTACCTTCATATGGAATCTTTTTCTCACCAATTTCATATTCACCAATTGCATCAAGTCTATATGAGTGCATTTCATGATAAGTATATTTTCTATACAGTTCTAGATAATCTAAATGCACACGACCAAAGAAATCAAAAGTTTGTTGCTCGTTGCCAAACTTTGTAAATGTTCTTTCACGTGGATATAAATCCCATAAACTAAAACGTCTAACATCATCTTTGCTTAATATCATTTCAGTTCTGTTTACAATATATGGAATATCAAAACCTTCACTGTTCCAACCACTTAATATATCTGCGTCTTCAATTAGATGTAAAAATGTATTAAGAAGTTGTGCTTCTGTTTCACATAATACAGTATTGTCAAACTTTTTAGCAATTGAATCTGCCATTTCAAAAGGCATATCTTTCGGAGCAAGACACAATGTTATTAAACTGTCAAGCCAATTTAGATGTAGTGTAATTGCTGTGATACGTTGATGAGGATCATCTGGCTTTGCGAAACCACGATCTTTATCAAAGTCTACTTCAATATCAAATAATGCTATATGTAAATCTGGGGCTTCTTTTTCAAGATAGTTTTCTTCTAAACATCTAAAGACTGGGTTAAGGTCAGCTTCATACAATCTTTGACCTTCATACATTTTCTTTTCTTTTTGAAAAGACTTGTTGTTTGTTGTTTCAAATTTACTTAATGATCTTCCATATATGGATGTGTGATCACCATCTTTGTCTTCATAATAAAACCTATATGTAGTTGGAAACGTTTTGTATACACGTTTACCATCAACACGTTCTACTATATTGATTTGATCTTTATCTCTATTTAAATATGCGTCTACGTAACTCATTCAACATACACCTGGCCAAATTTGTTGCTAATAAAAGTTTGCCAATCAACATCTTCTTGTTTAACAAAACCCTCACCTGTAAGTTCATCTTTACAGTATGATACTATATTAGCACAAACTCCAGATGCTGTCGACCTCTGAATTGCACTCATGCCATCTTTTCCAAAGATATTTTTTTGGTATGACTTTTCTAACAATTTACCGCTCTTTATTCCTATTACTTTGATTAACATAACCACTACATCTTCTGTAGTATATGGTACTGTTTGATCAAATAGGTCACCTATTTTATCTTTGTTGCTTTGTAAGTTTAAGTCTTGTAGTAAGAAATTCATTTTATCTCTATGACCAGGATATCTAATTGTTTTATAACTTAAAGTTTTTACTTTGTCTTTAAATGTTTCACACATTGTTGCTACTCCACCTGACGTGTTAAATGCTTCATATCTTCTTCCATCAATATAAATTCTTTCAACACCATCTAGTGGTGGTATTTTTAATTTTTTTCCATCTACAATTACATCACACAGATTACAATATTCATTGATTAAACCGTTTGTTGACCAAGTTAAATAATAACTCATTTCATTAGATGGATAACGTGGCAATGCACCAACTCTCATTTGTACATCATGCACTTCATCAAATTCTTTTATTAAATTACTACCAATGATATTAACTGCACCAGGAGCCAGTCCACACTGAGGCATCATAAATGTTTTTGTATTTAAATTTTTGATATAGTCAGTTACTTCAACGTCTTCTGTTAAATCAAAATAAGCTACTCCCATTCTAGAGGCTACGTTTGCTATGCTTTTGTTTAAGTAATATGGAGCCGCAGAACACACTGCATCTTTATTTTGTAAAAAATGTTCAATCTGTGTTTCGTTGGTTGCATCTAAAGACACAACTCCATGTTCTTGAACTGAATCTCCTATTGTTACTTCATAATATTCTGATTTTAATAAACTTGCAATTGTTTTACCAATTTTTCCATTTCCAATAACTGCTATCCTATTTTTCATAAATTTATCCTATTAGTTTTTTTATTGTAGATATTGAATATTCTCTTGCACCTTCATCATCGCCATCACATTCATGTCTATCAGCTATTCTGTTTGCTCCTAGCTCTTCCATGCGTTTATCAATTTTTTTACCAGCACCACAATAATATGTATGACTGCTATCTCCTAACGCACATACTCCATATTTAGTCTTGCTAAGATCTATATCAGCACCAGATAACTTATCAAAAAATGCTTCACCATTTGATGGGACATCTCCTTGACCTGTTGTACTTGAAATAAAAACTACATTTTCCATATTTTTAAATGAATCCATGTCAACATCATTCATTTCATTTATTTCTACGTCAACATCTAAACTATCTTTTGTACTTTCGTAAACGTCAACTGCAACGTCTTCAGCAGTACCAAACATAGATGCCCACAATATGTTTACTTTACTCATATTCTCACCTATTTTCTTTTCTTACCTTTCTTTTTAATACCATATGCTTCAGCAAGTTTGTTAGGTTCCATGCCGTCAACGGAAACCACTTTGTCCATTGTAATCTTTTCCCATTGACCATCAACATTTGACCTTGCATTGAATATTGGTGTGCCGTCGTCTACTTCAATATTGTTTATAGTAAAACTACCAACGTTATCAACTGTACCCATGCCACCAAAGGCTGTTGCTGAATACCATGCATCAACTTCTGTATCTTGTTTAATAATATTTCTTTTTATTAACTCTTGTCCGAGTGTTTTATCCATAGTTTATTCTTTCTTTTTTCTTGTTGTTTTGCTGTACTGTATCCAATTAAGAATGACACTGCTATGACAGTACAAATAGCAAGTAAGTGCCAAATAACAAAATTACTCATCTGCTTCTCCTTTAAATTGATCAAACGTAACTGCTGATTCAATTTTTATTATATGATGATTCAAAGCAAGTTTACATAGCATTACATCATCATGCTCTGTTAAGTATAATACAGGATTACACCAATATGATCTCCATCTTTCTTTTTCTTTCAACAATTGACTTAAAGTTGAGCCGTATCTAAATCTAGTTGGATCTTTTTCTGTAAAGAAACTAGAAAACCAATCAATAGACTTTTGCATATCAGTGTGAGCTCCAAAAGTAATTTTGTATGGATATCTATCCCAAAATAATTTTTTTCTTGTGATAGAATCTTTATTTTGCATCAAATGTTCATAGTGTTTTTTGTTGTATGGTTCAAAAACTTTGCTTACCCATTTACCATAATTATTAACCACGTATTCTAAATCTTTGCGTTTCTTAAAAAATAATTGTACTGATCTAGCATGACGCATCTGTTGTTCAGATTTTGGTATTTTTCTTAACCATTGGATCATTTTTCTCATGTTTGCATAATATTCATCCAAATCAAAAGATTCTTTTTCCATTACTGCTTTGTAAGGGAATTTACCATAAAATAATTTTGTTGTTGTTTCAAATTGCATTATTGTTTATATTCTATTTCTAATTTATCATTAACTGCTTTAACTAATGCTGTTCCACCATTAATTAATTTACCAAATAGTATTTCTTTTGATAATGGACGTTTAATGCTTTGATCAAATATTCTTTGCATTGGCCTTGCACCCATTGCCGGATCAAAACCTTTGTCAGCGACCCATTGTGCCGCCGTATCATCAAGCACCACGATAACTTTTTTATCTTTAAGCATTTCATTTGTTTCATCTTTAACTTTATGAACAATTTTTAAAATGTTTTCTTTTGATAATTTGTTAAACTGTATTGTTGCATCAAGTCTGTTTCTAAACTCAGGTGCAAAGAAGTCTTTAACATAATCATCCGTTTTGTTTATCGAGTCAGGAACCCCAATACCCATCGGTGGTTTTTCACTTGCCTGTGCACCTAAGTTAGAAGTTAAACACAAAATGACTTTGTTAAACATCACAGTTTTACCTGTTGAAGATGTTAGTTTACCGTCATCCATTACTTGTAACAATACTTGTAATACTTCTGGTGCTGATTTTTCAACCTCGTCAAGCAATAATACACAGTTTGGATTGTCTTCTACATCGTTGATCAGTTGTCCTGATCCAATTGATCCTTCTGCATATCCTACATATCCTGGAGGTGCACCAATTAATTTTGATACTGAATGTCTTTCTTGATATTCTGACATATCATATTTTAATAATTTAATACCTAATGAATCTGCTAATTGTCTACAAACTTCTGTTTTACCAACACCTGTTGGACCTACAAACAAGTAAGACCCAATTGGTTTGTTAAATGGTCTTAGCCCTGCTTTTGCAATCATGATCGAATCAACTAATTTTTCAATTGCTTCGTTTTGACCATATACTTTTGTCTTAACTTTGCCTTCTAGTCCAGCATAGTTATCTGTTTGTTTTTCATCAATAACGTCCATAGGCACGTTTGAAATTTTACTTACTTGCTGTTGTATCATATGTTTTGTAACCGATGGTGCTTGAGCCAATTTTGCTTTTGCTCCTGCGGCATCAATTACATCAATTGCTTTATCTGGTAAAAATTTATTATGTATAAATCTATCTGCAAGATCTACTGCTAAATCAACACAACCATCGTCATATTTTGTTTGGTGAAACTTTTCATAGTATGTAAGAATACCATTTAAAATTAATTTTGAATCTGTTTTACTTGGTTCACCTAAATCTAATCTTTGGAAACGTCTCATTAACGCACGATCTTTTTCAAAGTTTTCTCTGTACTCTTCTATTGTTGTTGTACCAATACATAATAATTTACCTTTTGCAAGTATTGGTTTCAGCAATGTACCAAAGTCCATGTTTGATTGTCCGGCACTACCTGCACCCATAATCATGTGTACTTCATCAATGAATAAGATAACATCTTTTTTCTGTTGTAATTTTTCTAATACTACTTTTGCACGTTCTTCAAAATCACCTCTAAATTTTGTACCAGCTACTAATGAAGCAACGTCTAATGAGTAAACTGTTTTATCTTTAATTGCATCAGGCACTTGTTTATCTACAATCTTTTTTGCAATACCTTCTGCTATGGCTGTTTTACCAACACCAGGTTCACCAACAACAATACAATTATTCTTTTTACGTCTTGCAAGAATGTGTACAATGTCATCTAATTCTGGTTCTCTACCAATTAAAGAATCAATTCTACCGTCTTTTGCTTCTTGATTTAAATCAGTACAGTAGTCTTCAAATTTAATCGGACCACCACCTGGCTCACCACCTTGTTGTCTTTCTTGTAAATGTACATCTTCTCCATATCTTTCTTTTGTAAGCTGTTCTATGATTGCTTGTCTTGTGATATTATTTTTCTTTAAGAAGTATAATGCATGGCTATTCTTTTCACTTAATAAACTTACAAATATATCTTTTATGGTTAATTTTTTTCTACCAGAAAATATAACCTGTGTTACTGCTCTATTGAAAACTCTCTCTAATGCTGAAGTTTTTCTTGGAGCATCTGTTGATTCTACAACAATGTCTTTTAATCTACTGTCAAGATACTGCATACAGTCGACCATGATTTGATCAACTTCACCTTTGACTTCAGTAATTAACGATTGTATTTCTTTTTCATTAACTAGTGCTAACAAAAGGTGTTCTAGAACTACATACTCGTGGTTACGTTCTGAAGCATATTCCATTGCTTTATCTAGTACGGATTCTATTGGATCATATTCTTCAGCCATTGTGTTTTAACCTTTTATTTAATTTTTTCATTGCCATATCAAGTTTAAGTTTAGAAACTAATGTATCAAATGTTATTCCATTTAAATGATCAGTCTCATGTTGAAAAACTCTGCTCATCATTCCTTCAAGTTTTTCATTAACTTTGTCTCCATTAGTATTTACATATTCTACAACAACATTAAGTGGACGTAAAACTTTTAAAAACAATCCAGGAAAACTTAAACACCCTTCATTAATTAATCCTTCTTCGTCGCCCTTTTCTATTATTTTAGGATTAACAATTAACTTATAACGTGACTTATCACCCATTATAAAAAAACTTTTATCTAAACCTACTTGCGGAGCCGCAAGACCAATACCATTATGTTGAGCCATGATTGTATGCATTTGTTCTGCTAATTTTACTACATTATCCATGTCTTCGTCAACACTTATTGTGGGTTTTTTTAATATTTCTGCTGGTGCGTAAACTAGATCCATTATCCTTTATCCTTAATTTGCTTTATCAATTCTTTTTGTTCTTTAGTTAACTCTTTAGGTATCCTATAATTTAACTTGATATATAAGTTTCCTTTTGTATTATTTAACTGCATACCTTTACCTTTAATTCTAATAACATCTTCTGGTTGTGTCAAAGGAGGTACTGTAACTGCAATAACCGTGTTAAAATGTTGCACATCAACTTTTGTTCCAAGCAATGCATCAAATATATCTATATCTAAATAAGTATATAGATCATTGCCTTTCTTTGTAAAGTTTTTATGTCCTGCAATACTTAAAACTACATATAGGTCACCCGGTCTTAAATCACTATGTTGTTTAGATCCTAAACCAGCAAATTTAATCTGTGTTCCATTATCACATGCTTTTGGTATATCTATTTTAACATTTTGGTTTGTTCCGTCTGGCGTTTTTACAAGTACTTCTTTTGTTCGACCATAGTAAACGTCTTCTAACGAAACTGTCAAGCTAATCCTTATATCTTGATTACGTAAAGGTTTAGCTTTCCTCTGCCTAAAAGTTTGATTTGATCTGTTACCAAAAAATTGTTCAAAAATATTTCCGAAACCTCCAGGACCATCTGCATCAATAATGATATCATCAAACCCGCCACTAAAATTAAATGGGCCATGGCCTCCTTGAGCTCCAAATCTTCTTTCCATATCATACTGCTGACGTTTTTGCTGATCACTCAAAGTATTGTTGGCTTCGTTTATTTTTTTAAATTGTGAATCATCGCCACCATTAAGATCAGGATGATGTTCTTTAGCCAATTTTTTATAGGCTCTTTTAATCTCATCCTGTGATGCATTTTCAGATATTCCGAGTATTTTATAATGATCCTGACTCATTGTTTAAGTATATAACAGATTAAATAAATGTCAAGTATTATTTAGGTTTATTGTTGACTTCTTCTTCTTGATTATACTCTTCATAATACTTTTTGTATTCTTCTAAAAGAGTATTTGTTTCTTGAAGTTTTGCTCTGATTTGTGCAAAGTTTTTGGCCAGTATTTCAAAGTCTCTGTCAGTCAATCCAAACAATACTGGATCAATACCTTGCTCTTCTAACTTTTTAAATACTTCATCTGCATTTTCTGAATTAACGATTATCCATTTAATCTCTTCCATCTCTAATGGAGTAGGCATAGGATGATCTAAATTTTGTCTTGGTTCTTCAAGTGAAAATATTTTTACTCTTTTTTCTCCGATAGTACAACCTGATAAAAAAATTGTTGCTATTACTAATAAAATTATCTTATTCATATGGTACATAAGAAGGGTTTGCTAATGCCGGACATTCTGGATTGATTTCCGATTTCTTAGTTGCCTTCAACTCCTCTTCTGTGTGTGGGGCCCCTGATGCTAATTCAATACATCTAGCCGCATTGTTGGCTCCATTGTTTATTATTTTTTCTAATAGCTCTGGCTTTTCAACACCAATTTTACCAACGTCCCTGCCACCTTTGTTAAATCTTTTGTCTAGGTCTTCTAGATCTTTTTTTAAACTGTTGATTAAAACATTTAGTTGTTTGTTTGATTCTAGTATTTCTTTAAAATCTTGTTTTTGCTGTTGTAATAGTTCTTGTTGTGATTCTATTGAACGTTCTAATTCTAGTTGATTTGCTTTTAATACAGCATTATCAGAACGTAATTTCATTACATACATGCCAGCCCCTGCGATAGCTGAGATAATCATTACTGTGAAAATAACTTTAATATAACCAAACATAATTAATCCTTTTTATGAACTGTGTCACATTGTTCTATGTATTTAGTATAATCGCCAATTGCATGATCTACAAAACCATCTGCTACTGTTTTGTTGAAAATACTTGCTATACCGTCTTTAAACATTCTCCAAAACTTAACTGCACCAACACGTAATTCATGTTTACGATCAATGTAACAAAATTTTCCAACATGTTTAAAGTTCATTACTACCCATGGAACTCTAGTAACTAGATCTCTTTGATTTCTAAATCTCCAAACTGGACATTTAATTGTTTTTATAAAAGTCCTATTACCAACTCTCGGTGATCCATAAGTAAAACATCCTCTAGCAAATGTACCTAAACGTGAAGCCGCTACTGTTGCCGCCGCGGCACCTAAAGAATGACCTGTTGTATAAACTTTTTTAGTTTTGTTTGTTTTTTTATTAATGCCGTGTTCAAAAAATATTCTTTTAACATCATCCCAAATTTCATCAACATAATTTGCAAAACCAGTGTGTACTTTACCACCTTCCCATGCAGGTCTTTTCCAAAATTTCATATCAGAAAAAATATCTTTCATTTCTTTTGGTTGTGTGCCTCTGAATGCAATAATAAAATTATCATCGTCCCATAACACATAGGCTTGAGTACCATTTCTGTCTAAGTATTCATAATGAAAATCATCGATGATATTTTCTTTACGTAAAAAATGTGTAAAAGATTTTGGAGTATAATACGCCGCTCCACTTAACTTTGAAAAAAATACTGACGTATCTTTATCAAATTTATCTGTTACAAACTTAATTGGCCCAGACATGAGTCGCCCCGTTTTGTTTACCAACTCTCGCAATATGATTCATACTTTTAATTGCTTGGTTGTAATAACCTTCTGGCTTGCCGCCTGATATCATATTGCCATCTCGTTGTGCTGGCTCTTCTGGAGATGGTTTGCCAATTGCTTTTTGCAACCATTGTGTTGTTCTTGCTATAAATTCATCTATCGGAAATGGTGATGCGTCTTCTAAATCTGTTGGATATCCAAGTTCATCCATCACTTGTCTCATATTTGCGTTAGCAAGAGTGAGATCCAGTTCAGGTTTATAATCCGGATTTGGTTTAGGATCTGCATCATATGGATAATCTGCTTTGTAAACATCAGGATGATATCTATCACCTGACTCGACAGATGGTCTCCACATGCCGTCCTTGCCTTTAGCACCTGCTGAAAAACTCATGCTTTCTTGGATTGCCTGAACTAGTTCTCTAAATCTCATAATTAACCTCTTGTGAAAAATTGATATGCACCAAAGGCAATCGCGGCATAAGCCGCAATGTTAATCCAACTACCTAAAAATAAGATAATTAAACCAACTGCTACTAAACCTAGTCCACCGTGTGATGCTTTTTCTTTAAGTCTATCTTTTAACCAACTCATGTTCATCTCCTTATATGGCTTATTTTTCTAACTTTGAAATCCTACTTTCAAGGTCAGCCAACTTTTGTTTTAAAGCTGGAAACTTTGCCATTCTTTTTTCCTCATCAGTGAGGAGTTTTACGTTATACCTTTTTGCCGCCCAGTTGTATAAAGAATCTACCTTATTGTAAAACCATACACCTAGCTTGGTATCACGAAACCATGTTGCTGTCGCATTACCAATAATTGCTCCAGCCATTGCTTTTATTAACCAAAACCACATATTATTTGTACCTGTATACTATCCTTCCTTTTGTTAAATCATATGGTGAAACTTCAATGTCAACTTTATCATTTTCTAATATTCGAATATGATTTTTTCTCATCTTTCCACTCAAATGTCCTAACACTTGATGTCCGTTTTCTAACAGTACTCGAAACATTCCACCTGGTAAAACAACTTGAACTGTTCCGCTCACTTTTAAAATATCGTCTTTTGGCATTAACTTCTAATTGCTTTGTTGATCATTTCCTCTGATAGCATGTGAGTTCTGCCACCTTGAAAGTTTAATTGCCATTCTGTCACTGTAGTTACAGTTTTGATATCATGAAGTATTTCTACCACACGTTTCATTGTTTCTTGATCTTTTTGTATTTCAACGAAAACCATGTAATTACCATCTTCATCAGGTCCTGGTGAAACTTCTGTATCTTTAACACCTATGTAACCACGTTCAATAAATCTCGCTAAATCTTGAGCTGGTTCTTCATCTTTCGAATATAAGCCCATTACTAAAACTTCTTTGTCGCTACCTGTCTTTGGTTCAAATTGGTCAATGCTGACTTTGTTTAAAATAAGGTGTTGTAGATCGCCTGGTCTTAGACCTTCTTCAAGACGTTTACTCGTCACTAGTGACTGTAGTTTCATCTGTAATCCCCTCATCTTGTGCTTTTTGTTTTGCTTCTGTTTCAGCATCAGTAGTTTCTAAATCAAAATTATCTAATAATCTTTTTGGCATTTTTATAGTTACCAACCAAACTGGTACTTCATCCACTTCTGGTTTTTTTGTTCCAGGTTTAAAATCACTTGGTGTTTTTACTCTACGTGGAGCCAAATAATAATCTTTTTTGTAATATACTTTGCAATCATAACCCATTAAACGTTGTCCGCCGGCTGGATCTGGCATCATTTCTCTTGGATACATTAATGTAATATCTACCCAATATCTACCAACTTTAGGTCCATCAACAACTTCACCTTCTAACCAATTTTTATATGTGTAGATTCCCATTTCGTCCATAGATTTTTCAAACTCTAACAAAATGTCAAGCAGGCTAGTGTTCTTGTGAACTGCGTAATGATTGTCTAATATCTCTTGTGTTTCCATAACAAATGTATTTATGCTAATTAAACGCAGATTCGTTTAATTGAATTAACTGCTGATAACCACCTATACTTGCTCCATTTATGTATATTTGTGGCATAGTTCGGTGTCCTTCACTAATAACAAACTCACGTGCTTCTGGTTGTTCTTCAATATTGATTTCTTTGTATTCAATACCTTTACTATTGAGCCAGTTTTTAGCCATAGTACAGTACCCACACAAATTTTTACTGTATATAATTACTTCTTTCATATTATTTTCCTGTAGAATTATTAAATATAAATTCTTGTAGTTTTACATCAAATGTGATATATTCACCATCTCTATAGACTTGAACTTTTAGTATATCACCAATGTCATTATACCATAACTGTTTGATAATATCAAGTGATCCTATGACTTCATCATCACCTACTTTAACTATGATATCATCACTTTGTAACCCAGCTTTTTCTGCCGCACCACCTTCTGTTGGTTTATCAACTTTTACCACTGATTCTATTCCAATGCTTAAAAGATGTTTTCTTTCTTCGAGTGTTTCGACTGCTTTCATTTGTATTCCAATTGCTGGATATGTTACATATCCTTTTTCAATAATTTGGTTAACTGAACGTTTTGCTAAATCTGAAGGAACCGAAAATCCCACTCCTGAAAAAGATCCAGTTCTTGAAAACAACAATGTGTTTACTCCGATAACTTTACCACACATATCAAACAAAGGACCTCCTGAGTTACCTTGATTGATAACTGTGTCTGATTGATTATATGTGATCATAGGTTTTGAATTATCTGGTCTTCTATCTGTATAACTTATGATTCCTTTTGTAACTGCCCACGGCATACTCAAACCATGACCAATCGCGATAACTTCATCGCCCATTTCTAATTTTTCACTGTCGCCCCATTCAACAAATTTAGTTGGACCTTCTGGGTCAATTTTAATCACGGCAATGTCAGCAACTTCGTCCATACCAACTAGTTCTGCTTCGCCATATTCTAAAGGAGATTCCCAATAATATATTTTTAAGCTAGATGAGTTTTTTACCACGTGAGCATTCGTAACGATATACCCTTCATCATTTATAAAAAATCCTGTTCCTACTCCTGCAGATGGTTGAGGTAGGCTAGGCATCAGTCCGCCAAATTGGTCTCCTTCACCTGTATCTAAAGTTCTTTCCATAAAAATATAAACCACACTTGGAATAGTTTTTGCAACTATTTCCGATGCTGTGTTATACATACATCTATCATAAACAAATGTATTTGGATTATTGTCATCATGAGATGATGCTTGAGAAAAACTAATTGGCAACAATAATACTAACATTGATATTGCTGATATTAATTTTGTTATTTTATTCATCTGGTCTCCTTAAAATACTCCTGCATCTACTGATGATTCTGTATTTCTTTTTACCGTTGGTATATCAATTTTTTGTTGTTGGTTCAACAATAATTGGTTCAATTCGCACATCAAAGAAATAGCTTCTTCTTGCGTAAGTCTTACTTCTTTACTTCCAGTCTTTTGGATGTGTATTACTCTATTGCAAAAATCTTTAATACTATTATACTGTGCCATGTGTGTGCTTTCGTTCTCGCTTTTTATTATTTATGTTGATATTCATTTCCATTTCTGAATGGAAAGGTCCAACATATGAGACAGCACCTTCTAGCAAAGTATTTAATTTTGGATTAAATGATGGCACCCAACCTTTTGGAAATTCAATTCCATAGTAACCTGCACTATATTTTACATTAGATTTAGGTGTTTTAGTATATGTAGGTAATGATTTATATTTTTCTACATTGTAAGGTTGCACTGGTGTAGGATATCCTTCAACATCAAAATCACCTTGAATAGGTTGTTCTGCTGATGACTTTTTATCATTTGTAAAAGGATCTTCTCCTAAAAATTCAATCACATTACTATATGAATCAAATTGTTGTCTGTCTTTTTCTAATAAAACTTGCCACGTATTATTTGCATGTCTCATGGTGCCAATCTTTTGTTCGTTAGATTCTAAAATCCAAAACGAATCTTTAATTATTTGCTTTGCTTTCAACACCTGGATATCCTGCATTTAAATATTGTGCATGATCAGTTGGTTGTTCTGATAGTTTTGTCAAACCATATTTTGCACAAAATTTCATAAATCTTATACCAACCTGATCAACATGTTTTGGATTCTGTGCTTGTAGTATTTCTGCAAACACTTTTGTTCTAATTTCTTCTGGTTGCTGTGTAAGATCGATTAACTTTTTATTTCTTTCATAACATTCTTTTACTCTGTGTTCTACACCATTGTGATCTGTCCAACGTTGTAACATTAGATTGTTCCACACAAAGCCTTGATTGGCTCTATCAGCAAATGCTTCTTCAAGTTTGTTTTTACGCACTTTTGGATATGCTGAAAATACATTGTCAGCTGAATCACCTCTCATGCATTTTTCAAACAATAACCATTCTGGATTAGGTGGCAGTTTTGTTTCACCTGTTTTCTTATCTATGATTGGACGATCTTTTTCATCATAAAAACCATTTGCTGTCACAACTTGATTAGCAACACCATTGTACAATGTCACATTGTTGTTGATCAATTGATAAAAGTCAGAGTCAGAAGAAATAATCACATGCTTATCATCTGGATGTGCTTGTATCCAAAGTGCAATACAATCATCTGCTTCTGAAGTTGGTTCACGCAACACTGAACAGTTTGTGTTTTCTTTTACAAATGTACAGAAATGATCAAATGCTTCCCACCAAAAATCATCTTCTTCTTTTTCACGTTCAGTTCTTTTGTCTAAAACAACTTTTCTATTTTTCTTGTAAGGTTCATAAAAGTCTTTACGCCAACTTCTACCTTCCAAACAAAATACAACATGCGATCCTGAAAACATTGTGTTGGCTTTTTTAAGTGAATTAAAAAGTATATGAAAAGCTAAACTGATCTTTGTATCTAAGTCAGTACCTCTGCTCGAAACGTGCCTAGCTCTAAAAAATGTGTTTGCTGTATCTACTAATATATGTGTCACGAATATTCTACTTTGCCATCTTCAAGTTCTGTTTTTGAAACTTTGTCTCTGTTTTCTTGCTGTGATTTTAATTCTTCAAGAACATCTTTATCCATAGTTTCTAATACAATTCCTTTGCAAAGATCATCAAACCATTTGTTAACAATATCATCATCTGTTATACCTGTGTAACCATTTTTAGATAACATATCAATAAATGATTGATTCCAGTCTAATTCAAAGTATCCTTTCTTTGGATTGTCTGGATCAAAGTTCGTGTTTAGTACTGTTACAAAAGGTTTGTCATCTATGTCAGCAAGTTTTTTATCAAGTGCAGTACCAGATAATTCATGTTGTGCTTTTGCACGTTGTTTTTCTTTGCCTTTTAAGAACCAACCTTTTGGGTTTAAGCTAAACGGTATATTAATTTTTGTTTTTTTCATTGTTGTCATTTTCTATTGTTTTTTCTACGGGAAATAAAATTACGTTATCATATTTTAACATTTCTATTCTCCATTTTAAATAATCTATATACTTCATTATATACGTATTTATTGATTTTGTCAAGCCAATGATTTGTTCTTTTTGTAATCATTATGCATTTTACTCTTCCAAGAATGACACACTTTACATAGTGTTTGAACATTTTCTGGCCTATTATTGTATTGATTGCCATCTTTATGATCTAGCTCTAATGCTCCTGAATGAGGAATGAAAGCTGTGCATTCGTAACCTAAAAATCCATTAACATTTTCACAGATTGGTTTCTTAAAGAATCTGACACCTTCTTCCAAATTTCTTGCTCCATATGATGCTTGGTGACATTTCCAACAAACTGGTCTTAACTTATACTTGCCACTTTTTGTTACGTTATTTGTGCAACCATAATTAATACAAGTAGGAAGTGGTGTTTCACTCATTAACTTGTTTTCTATTTTTAAGATACTGTTCATTGTCAACTACTTTACCGTCTACTAAAAATCCCCAATCGTCAGATTTTTTTCCCATATAAAATAAACTCCAGCAAGGTATTTCGTTGCCATCTTTGTCTTTATCTAGTTCTAAATAATGTAGATCGTCAGCTTTTCTAAATCTTAATGACCCAGGACCTTTCCATTTTTTACCTTCAGGTGTGTGTTCCCAATAACCACCTTTTATAATAAGTGCTCCCCAATTCCATGGATGATTATGTAGTACTGGTTCATCGCTCATCATTATTTTATGTAAAGTAATATTGAAAGGAAAATTCTTCCTATCTTTTAAAAACAAATAATATCTCACAAGATACTCTTTTGTACTGTCTCTGTTGTATATAATTCTTTTTCTACCTTTAAAAAATTCTGTAATTAATAACACTGCAAATACTCCTACACATGCAATAAACATTATAATTGTTTTAAATATTTTTACAACTATCTCTGCTACGTCTAATTGTGAAACTACTTCTTCTGCTTTAAACCAAAGATCTTTCATCATAATATTTTCATCAATATGATTGCCTGAAGTATTAATACTACAATTGGTACAATTGTTCTAATCAATTCCATTGTGTGATTATACTCGTCCAGCTTTCTTTCAAGTTTATTTCTTTTATACTTCTTTGCCATATTAAGTTCCAATCGCATTACCAAATAAGTAAACATGAACTCTCGCCGCAACATTGTATCCACGTTTAAATGCTTTTTCAGCCACCTTACCTGCTCCTGCTGTTTGTTCTTCTTCTCTTGCACCTGTTGGCATAACCCATATTGGCCAGTCAACTCCTTGTGCTTTAAAAAGTTTAATTACTTCTTCCATTTCATCCCATTCTCTATCATTAGGACCTACCACAAACTTCAATTGTCCTTTGTCAGAAAGTTTTCTATATTCTGCAACTATTTCAGGTTTGATTGCTTTTTCTCTCTTTTCACCTGATACAGTAAACAATTTAGGACTACAACTAAAAAATATTTCTGTGTCTATTCTATTGACCCAATCAATAAATGGTTGTCTCAGTTTTTGTGTTCCATTAGTTTCAAATGTCATTGACCCAGGCAAGTTGCCTTGTCTTTCAAGTTCTTCATATATGCCTATGGTTGCTGTCTGTCCTGTTGCCATCAATGGCTCACCGCCTGTAATACACAAATGTTGCCTTTGTCCTGTGACAGGATGTAAAAACAATCCTTCAGGATTGCTTTCATTTTTCATTATGTCTACAATTTTGTTTGCCATCACAGTTGGCGTTTCTTGACCCATCAAGTCTTTAAACTTCTTTGCCCAAGTATAAGAACTATCACAACCTTTATCCCACACAGGCAAGTCTTCAACTTTGTCTACACTTGATACGTCAAAATTTTGAAATGGCAATTCATATGTATCTGGATTAGTTGGGTCTATCTGTCCAAACCCATTACACTGTAAGTTGCATAAGAAGAATCTAATCCATGCTGTAGGAACACCTGTGTAATGTCCTTCACCTTGTATACTGTGAAATATCTCAGAGTAGTAAAATTTCTTTTCAATTGTTTTACCAAACTCATGTTGTGCCAATGTCATATTTTTCTCCAATTACTACAATATTATATAGTATTTAGGCGATATGTCAACCACTTTTAGTTCCTGATTAAGTAATCAAAAGCACCTAAACTAGCAGTAGATCCTTGACCCATCGCTACACTGATCTGCTTGTAAGGAACGTTTGTACAATCACCTGCGGCAAAAATTCTTCCAGTATTTGTAGCACCATGATCGTTGACAATTATTTGGCCATATTTGTCTTTTTCGACATCAATAAATTCTGTATTTGGAACTAGGCCAATTTGTACGAACACTCCTTCAAGATCCATAGTTTTTACTTGGCCAGTTTTTCTTTCTCTATAACGTATGGAATTAACTTTTTCTTCTCCAATAATTTCTGTAGTTTGTGCATCAGTGATTACTTCGACATTTTTAAGACTGTACAATTTGTCTTGCAACACTTGATCTGCTTTTAATTCAGGTTGGTATTCAAAAACTGTAACATGTCCAACTATGCCAGCCAAGTCAATTGCGGCTTCAATACCTGAGTTACCGCCACCTATCACAGCAACACGTTTGCCTTTGAATGTTGGACCATCACAGTGTGGACAATATGCAACTCCTTTGTTTTTGAATTCAGCTTCGCCCGGAATACCTAGTTCTTTCCAACGAGCACCTGTCGCCACAACAACTGTCCTAGCATGTATCTTCGCTCCACTTTCTAGTGCAACTTCAACATTGTGATCACGTTTCTTAACACTGGCGACCTTTTGTAAATTATGAATATCAACGTCGTATTCTTTGACATGTTCTTCAAGTTGAGCTACTAGCTTTGGTCCTTCTGTGTATGATGTACCAATTAGATTTTCAATACCTAAAGTATCCATAACTTGACCACCAAATCGTTCACTTATTAAACCTGTGCTGATTCCTTTACGTGCCGCATATACGGCCGCACTAGCACCTGCAGGTCCACCACCTACAACCAACATATCATATTCTTTGCCATCTAGTTCACTTGTATCTGCTTTACTTCCTAGTTTAGCAAGTATTTCTTCTACAGTGAGTCTACCACTTTCAAAAAATTCACCATTGAGATAAACACTTGGTACTGCCATGATATCTTTTTCTTCGACTTCATTTTTAAATTTAGCACCATCAATCATTACATTAGTGATTGAAGGATTTAAAACACTCATTGTATTAAGTGCTTGTACCACTTCTGGACAATTATGACAAGTTAAATTAATATAAGTTTCAAAAACATAAGGTCCACGCAAGTCTTTGATTTGATCAATTACTTTGTCATCTACTTTTGGTTTACGCCCAGCAACCTGTAGTAGAGCCATTACAAAACTTGTAAACTCATGACCCATCGGAACACCAGCAAAAGTTATTCTATCGCCTACAGTGAAACTTGGTGTCCTTGGCAATTCAGTAGGCTCCACAGTTATAAGATCAGACATAGAAGCAATTTCATTAACAAATGCTTCTGTGTCTTGGTCTTCGCCAGCAGAAACTTTTAAAACAACTGGTCCTTCCAGTAATTTTATATACTGATCAAGTTGAGCTTTTATTTCTGCATTCAGCATTTAGATTTTGCCTACTAAATCCAAACTAGGAGCAAGTGTTTTTTCACCCTCTTCCCATTTAGCAGGACACACTTCATTTGGATGTGCCGCCACATATTGTGCCGCTTTTAGCTTACGAATTGTTTCATCAACATCACGTGCAATTGCATTAGCATGTATTTCAGATGTTTTAACAATACCATGTGGATCAACAATAAATGTTCCACGAAGTGCTAAACCATAATCTTCATCTTCTGGATCATCAATGAATACTCCGAAGCCTTTGGTAATGTCATGTCCTTTATCACCAACTAATGGAAATTTAGCTTGACCTACTGCTTCTGATGTCTGATGCCACATCTTGTGTGAAAAGTGTGTATCTGTAGTTACAACATACACTTCGCAATCTCTATCAATAAATTGTTGATAGTTTTTTGCCGCATCTTCTACTTCTGTTGGACAGTTATACGTGAATGCCGCCGGCATAAAAATAAACACTGACCACTTACCTTTGATTGATTTGTTTGATACTGTAACAAATTCGCCATTATGAAATGCCTGAGCGGTAAATTCTGGCACTGGCTTATTAATTATAGACATAGTGTCACTCCTTCTCTTTCTTCATGTTTTCTGGTTGATAAGGATCGTCGGGGTATGCACGTCTTACTCCTTTTGGTCTACCTTCTTGGTCACCATCAGTCCTTGGAATAAAATGTACATGAGGCCAAAATATACTTTGACCTGCTGACTCTCCAAAGTTCATACCTAAATTAAAACCTGTAATTTTTCCTTCATTAACCATTTCCGTACCTTTGCGATATGCTTCTTGGAAACATAGTCCAATCATGCCAGGAGCGTCTTTGGTCTTTGGAATAAACAACAGGTGTCCTTCTTTTACAGGATACTTGTCCTCGTAAATTGCATAACAAGGTTCTTCGTGTACTGGCTTCCTATCACCACTTGCCCATACACTGTCTTTATATTCTTTTGGATTTGTATCCACTGGTTCGTTTGCCCATGGATACGGTTCATCTTTCCATTTGTTCATATTGCCCACCATTCTTCCCATGGATAAACTATCCATTGAGGATTTTCGTTTTTGTTAATAAATTTTGAAACATAATCAACTCCACCAAATTTACTAGGTTCATTTTCTATCAAAACTGCAAACCTAACATTTTCTTCCCAATTAATTTCTGGCGACTTTCCTTTTTCATAAAATTTACAACTGTTATTCCAGTCTTCTTTAATCCAAGCAAGTGTATCACCAGTATCATTGATATCATCAACGATTAAAATCTTTTTACCATCAAGTGCATCTTGAGGCATCCATTTGTTTGATTCTGGTGTAGTTGCATGGTCACGTAATTTTATCTCTAGTGTATGCATAGGGACTTCAAAGTAATGACTCATCATCGTTGCTGGTATTAATCCACCACGTGTTAAGCCTACCACATAATCTGGTTTGAATCCATCGCCATCAACGGCAATTTGTTGAATAATATCTGATGTCATATCTTCAATATCTTGCCAATTATAATAAACTTTTTTAGTCGCCATCTGTTACTCTTTTCCTTAAATCTGTAGTACTGAATCTATGATCTCTCGTATTAAAGTACAGTTCAATACCACGTTGATTACAAGCGTCTTTGCCTGTAAAATCTTTTTCTTTATATTCTTTACCTAGTATTCTAACATCAATTGGCAAAGTTTGCAAGATATCAATTACATCTTTTTCTGTTTGATAAGGAACAATCTCGTCCACATATTCAACTGCTTTGAGCTGTAAGTATCTTTCAAACATTGTTTGAATTGGTTTGTTCTTAGTGTCTGGCCTATCAATAGTTGGATCACTTTGCAAACCTACTATCAAATAATCACATTGTCCTTTTGCTTCACGCAACATAGAAATATGTCCTGCATGTAGAAGATCGAATGTTGAAAAAGTTATTCCTACTTTCATTTCAAACCTTTTATATATTTTTTTAGTTCTTTATCTTGTACGTCATTTGGTATTTCATTCTTATAAAATATTTTATAACTGTCGCTACCATACTTGCCAATACCATGCAATTCAGATGCTTCTTTGTAATCCCAAGTGAGAAACTGTTTACTCATTTTTCTAATTCTTTTTGCCCTTACACTCCACATACCCAACGGCTTCAACATGTTTTCTTGAGTCTTTAAATGTCCTCGAAGATATGCTTTTGGGTTTGGATATCTTTCAAACAGCTTCGGCAATACTTCTTTTACTTGTTTTCTATAAGTTTGATTCAGACACATTACGCCAACCATATGTTGCCATACAGTTTTAACTTGTTGTTGTACCATTAAATTTTCTTTCATCATAATATAAACAATTGTACCAATGCTATTGCATTCATTATTGTGAACCAACTACATAAAACAATAACAAATGCCGCTTTACGTATCACTGCACTAATAACTCCTAGTACTGATCCAACAAAGTATAACGGAATAAAAATTCTAGTTGCTGGGTCTAAAACTGTAAATGTTAATATTGCACTTGCTGTAATTAAAAAAGTAGCTTCTACCATTTCACACCAAAATGCCAATGGAGAAAATGTATAACTATCTTTTATAAATTTTTTTACCTGTGTTATCATATCCAAGTTAACCTAAACAATGTGTCAATTTTTTTATCACTTATTAATACACTAACGTGTCCATCAAATCCATCTGTCAGATGACTATGTGTATACTTTTTAAAACTATATTTCTTTGCTGAAACATTATTATTTCTAAACCATTCAGTGTATTTTTCTAAACGTTCAGCTATTTTCATGTCGTCGAATATCTCATAGTCAGCACTGTCGGCTGGATTAAAAGTAAACAAAACATGTTCACTGCAATATTTTTTATTTTTGATAGCACTACTCATGATTCAAATACTCAAAATTATCTTGGAGCAAACTCTTGTTGAAGTTTAATGTTATCCATGAATTCTTTTTTAGTACCTGCATCATCATAAAACGCACCACGTAATACTGTAGTTTGTGTCAAACTTGAATGTGCGGCTATACCTCTATTTTCACAACAGCCATGTGTTGCTTGAATGTATACTCCTACGTTTTGACTTTTAGTTGCTTTCTGAATTTCATCTGCAATAACATTATTAAGTTCTTCTTGCAGTGTACCACGTCTTGCACACCATTGTGCAATTCTTGTATATTTAGAAAGACCAATTAAATTATCAGCGGCAATGACTCCAATGTATGCTACCCCATTTACAGGTTGATGATGATGCGAACATAAACTTTTTAGTTCACTACGCACAACCAACATACCTTTGTAACCATCTTGTATATGATTAGGAAATGCCGTTGCATTTGGCATTGGATTATAACGTCCTGCCATTAATTCATTGATATACATTTTTGCAAGACGCCTACCAGTATCCATACTGTTAGGATCGTTTTTTCTATCAATTAATAGACTATCTAACACTGACTCAAACTTTGGTGTAAGTTCTTCAATCAGTGCTTGTTTGTCACCTTCTTGTATTACTTCTGAAATGTTGTCGCCTGCCCAATGGCGTATGCCTTGTTTTTCAAGACGGGCTCTTAGTTCATCACTTTTACTCATTTTGTTCTCCGATGTTAAAGCAGAGGATTGCTATTTTATTTTTTTTATTATAACAATAATATTTTGAAAATGCAAGTACTTTTTTAATGGTAAGCATAACTTGACATAGGATAGTATATACCCTCATGTGTCATGCCAAGTTTTTCTTCATGTTTATCACTTATGTCAGCTATTTCAAATACTTGTTTATGATGATGTAGTTCTGGCTTATGGCCAAATAGTTTTAATATTTCTGCCATACTAACATGGTAAACACCTTGTTTTAATTTACTTTTAAAGAAAGTAGCAAGAGCATCCATGACTTCCTGTTCTTGCCAATCAATGACTTCGGGCAGGTTCATTCCAGATGATATCTCAAACTGTAAGTGAGATTTTCCTATTTTCTTTTTTGGTTTCTTCTTTGCCATAACTGCTAATAGTATTTAATAGATTTGTTGCAGAGAAATACGTGTCAGTTAATGTTTGCTCTAAATCTTTTAATTTTGGCAATTTATTAGCATAATTCTGCATGTCATTTTTGATTATATCAATAAGTTTTTGTTTGTTTAGTTCATAATTTGTATAAGAACTTGTCCAACTTGAATCATATTTCCACATATCATCATACATTTCAGTATAACTTAATCTATCTGGAACTAGTGGCATTGCGTCAACTAGTATTCCTTCATATGGTGATATTCCTAATGTTTCTTGTGTGTTTGCACTAAACACCATTTTTGCTTCACCTAATAGTGTGTGATATTCATCTTTGGTCAATTGTTTATCTTGACAAACAACAAATTCATATTCTGGTAGACTTTGTGCCAAGTCTCTAAATATTTCTGGTTGTTTCTCAGGAGCAATTCTGTGTGGAAATAAAATCAAATCACGTTTTTTCATTCCTTTATATTTTTTCAAAGTATCTTTCATATATTCCATTGGCCAGCCAGTTTGTACAATTTTATTTTTTACATTACCAACTTTGTGTGATCTACCAAATAATCTTATATGAAAATCAGTTGCAAAATAATTATGATCAAAACATTCAAACATTGATCTTTCTGCATGTCTTACCCATGGAGTATTACCAATTAATCTACCTAAGAAGTCTGCTGGATCATATGATCCGGCATGCCAAAGTCCATGTGTAATAACTTTAATACCAAGTAGCTCTGCCATATACTTAACATTAATAATACCAGGATGCCATGCATCAGTAAAAATGATATGATCACCATCTTTAACTTGTCCTTCTGTGAAGGCTCTTGCAAGTTTTTCTATCTGTGTTGATTTGTAAATATTAGTACCGCCAAAGTTTAAAAATGCACCTGGCGTTGTTGCTGGTGGAATATCTTCTGCTCCTTCAATAACTTTAACTAAAAAGCCTTCGTCATTTAACAATTTAGGAACGTGAGTTTTCCATTGACAAGTATATCTTGTCTCTACTGATTCTAAATCAACCAACCAAACTGTTTGTATATTCATTTTCATATTTGTTTATTATATACGATTTATTAAAAATGTCAATCTTTTTTAGGAGTAACATCTTTAACTATTTGCATGAATTGTTGATATTGTTGTGGATAGTGCTTATTAATATGGTCAAGCATACCTTGTACTGTGACTGAATCACCATCTGTGCTATCTTTTAAAACTTTCCAATTGTCGTAATCAATAATAACCGTTGACGAATCCCAGTGTCTTGTTTTTAATCTATCAACAAAATAAACGTATTCTTGGACTCTCCATTTGCCTTCTGTACCAAAATTTTTCATTTCAGTTCTGGCACCTGGTGCCGGCATGTAACTATGTTGAAATACTATGAAGTGACCTTTATTCTTGCTCATATAGTTATTTACCACGAATCATTTCTAGTTCTACCATAGTAGCCGCTAGATTAATCTCCGGGTCAACAACCACTGCATGATTTACAATACCTTCACGTATTGCCAATAATGCTCTATTTTGTTTTTCTTCTGTGTCACCAAACCATTCAAGGTTCTCATACATCTTACGATAAATTTTTTCATATGAATTAGAATCTGCATTTTCAACAATGTACTTTCTTGCTTTTTCAATGTCTCCATTTTGAAACATAGCAACATAAGTAATCTCCATATTACCTTCTGTAAGATCACCTTCTTGTGGTTTTTCTAACTTGCCTGTCTGTGAATTCATTTGACAAGTATTAATGCATTTTCTTAAATCTGGATAATTTGCTTTAACATATACGTCAAGAATGTCCATGTCAAATTCAATTTTTTCATTTGCAAGTATTTCACCAACCCTTACTGCAAACATAGTTTGATCTAAACTTTTGATATGAAAACCTTGACAACGTGAATGAATTGCAGGAATAACTCTACGTTCATAATTACAAGTTAATAAAAATCTACAAGTTGATGCAAATGATTCCATCAGTCCACGCAATATTGCTTGACCATTTTGTGTAATATAATCTGCTTCATCTAATAGTACATACTTAAAATCACCAAATGGCATTGTTTGAGCAAAATTTGTAATCTTTTCACGCATCACATCAACGGAGTTCTCATTAGATGCATTTATTTCTAATATGTCACCTTTGTCAACTTCAAGCTCATGTAACAATAATTTTGCAAGTGTAGTTTTACCTGTGCCAGGATCACCGCTAAACAACAGATGTGGAATAGCTTTAGAGTCTACCCAGCTCTGAACCTGACGCTCTTGTTGTTCATCTCTAAACACGTATTCTTTTATCTTACGTGGTCTGTATTGTTCTACCCAAAGTTGTTTCATTTTTTATTCCCGCCAAATAAATTTTTTACTGTTTCAATTGGTTTCTGTAAATGCCCATATATTGCCCATATCCTATCGATATGAACATCAAGTTTCTTGTTGAGTTCATTGAGTTGTTTTTTGATATCTGCAATATCTTTTTTTACTTTTTTCAAATCATCTGACATTTGCAGTTATTATAGTATAAATTGTATGTTTTGTCAAATGTTTAAAATGTAGCAAGTCCACCGTCCTGAATATCACCCGGCCTACCATCAGACGTTCCTAATATTCCATCTGGATCAGCGACACGTAGATCAAATTCTTCGCCTTCATCTTCAACCTGAACTCCTTTTGTCCATCTTCCATGTTCCATCAAAACAAAATCGCCTGGTTTTAAATAATCGATTTCAGAACCAACTGCATATACTTCTGCCCAACGTGGCCTAATGCCGCCTGCACCTTGTTCAACTAAATCAGCTGAAGGAAGTATAATTCCACCTTTTGATTTACGTTCACCTTGATCAATACTTTTCACTAAAATTTTATTTCTCAAAGGACGTATTTTACCTTTTGTCACGTGCATTTTTTTACTCTTCTGTATCTTCAACTAATTCAATGTCACCATTTGGTAATTCAACCTCTTTCATTTTTGGTTGCTTTACTTTTGCTTTAGATGACTTTTGTGCTTTTGGTTTTTCTGCCACAGGTTGTTCCATTGTTTTTGTTGCTGAAACATCCACTGCATCTTTGATACTTACAGTTTTTACAGCCGCTTTGGGATTATTTTGATAATATGCCTGTGCTTGTTCTGTTTTTGTTTTTACAATATTTCCTTCAGCATCTAATTGATCACCACGTGCATTAACTTTCATGTTACCAACTGCTACTGCTGTTTCATTTTGCAATACAAGACCAGCCATGTCAATTGATTGTCCTCTATTTGTTTTTTTACCTGTCATAAGTTATACTCCTATATAATTATTTATCTTTCAAAAAGTCAGTCACATCAAGTCCATATTTTATAGAATCAACCTTGTGAACTCCTAACAAATACAATACATATGAAGAAACTGATGATCCTCTACCAACTCCCCATACTATATCATTTTCTCTCATTGTATTAATTAAATATACTAAAAATTTTAATACATCTAGTAAACCAAATTTTTTGTATAAAATTAATTCTTGCTCGACTCTTATTTTTTCATTTTCATTTTTAGCCAAATCTTTAATGTGCTTTTCAATATCTATGTTCTTGTAATTTTCTGGCATATACCAATCTGATTGTAATGCACGATCATAATCTTCAACTGAAATATCTATATGATTTAATTTTTTAATATCTGGCCAATCTAATGCTAAATCTTTTACGATAGAATTATATTTTTCAACCCTATCATCATTGACTCTGACTTTATCAATATCATAACCTTGATATACTAATTCCATTAAATCATTACAGTTCACAATCGGTTCACCATACTGATTTGTATTTGTAATACGACCTACTTCTGACATAGCTGTATAATATATTAAAATGTATTGATTGTCAAGATCTTTTAGGCTTCGCCAACTCTTTGATTCCACTTTTGTGTTAAATTGTTTACCCAGTTTGTTTTAACTGCGTGAACACAGGCACCATAAGTACATCCTGCTTTTTTATATTTTTTGTGTAATTTTTCTGCTTCAGAAATTAGAGTTTGTTTTTCTAAATATTTGGCATATTGATCTTTTGATTTTTGATCTCTACGTTTGGCCAATTCTCTGTAAAAATCTTCTCTAGCAGTCATACTTCTGATTGTTTCCATATCTACTAGTTTGAAGCTACGTCTATCTCTTTTTATCGCATTTGTAATTTTACGACTAGGACGACCAGTAGTTCCACCTTTAGATACTTTTTTATCACCAGAGCTTTTTTTACCTTTTGCCATATAGAGTTATTTATAAGATGTTTTAACTATTCACCTATTGTGAATGGTTTTTCGTCAAATCTTTCATTGTCTTGCTGTTTAACTTGACGATCTCGTAATTCTTGTGTAAGAAATGCTAACTGGCGTTGCATTTGTTTGTGTGCTTCTGAATAGCCACCACGTCTACTGATTTGATTTATTTTATTTTGTATTTGATTGATCAGCTTCATTAACTGATCATTATCCATATCTGGTCTTTCAAAAACATTATCAGGCACCAAAACTCTCCCCACAACCACATGATGATGTTGCATTTGGATTTACAACATTTAAATATGATCCACCTAGTTCTTCTACGTAATCAATTGTACAACCAAGTATATACATTTCAGCAACTTTATCTATTAGTAAAGACTTGCCTTCATTTAAATCAAACTTAATTGTGTCTTCAACCAATTCGTCTGCAAATTCCCATTCATATTTAAAGCCAGCACAGCCTCCACCTTTTACAGAAAAACGAACATATGGTTTGTCTTTGCTTATTGCTGTGTTAGTTAAATATTCTTTTGCTTTATCGGTAATCTTAATCATTTGTAGTATTTATCCGTTTTTGTGCTCTTTGTCGTCTTCTTTTACGTGCTTGTTTTGATGTACTTAATAATCTATCATGTGTATCTATTTGTCTTTGATTTTCATTAAACCATAACACATACTCAATTGCTTTAGTTTTTGCAGATGAATTGTAAAGTACATTTGAAAAAGATGGATGATAAATCTGACTATTCTCGTCTTGTTTAAATTTAACATTTATTTCACCATCGATCACAGAAAAATGTTTGTCTTTTTTAATTAGGTATTCTTTGCCTTCTAAATAATTAAAAACTTTTATATGATTGTTTGGCACAATATCTAACCAATGCATTCTTGGGAACCAAGATACTTTGCCGTTCCAAGAAACACATTCTGGTCTGTCTTGTGCTACTTCCCATGCCATAACATAACATGGTTCGTCATTGACTGTGCCTTCTGCAACGACTAGTTCGTCACCAAACCCGTTCTTGCGACCTGAACGCCATACAGTTTGTACAATGTTGTATTTTTCAGGTCGCGACATTTTAAATCCTTATGCACTAGAAGGTTCAGTTGTTTTTGCTTCTTGTATTTCTTTTCTTCTTACTTTTGCAAGTTTTGTCATTTCAGACAATGCTTTTCTGGCTCTTGTACCAGCCGCCTTGTTACCTTTTTCTGAAAACTTATCATTGTTTTCTTTGTATTCTTCAAACAATGTAATTAATTGTTGACTTGTAGTACTCATAATTATTTCTCCTTAACTTTGTGTTATTGTAGTATATTTTGTTGTCAAAGTCAATTAAATTCACTAAATCCTGATCAAGGTGGCCAAAAGTGAGCAAAAAATTTGTCCCACTCAATCAGGACTCCGTTATTATATTTCTACCATAAAGGTAACGTATATACAACGCGATATGTTCTATTGACCTCATAAGTGAGTTTATACCCCCACGGCCGACAAGGCACATATCCAACCCGACTCGCCACTGACATTCTTGAACCTCAAGCCTGTCGCAGTCTGCTGTATGTATTTATATTAAAACTATTGATAATATTATAATGTAACTGGATCAATTGGCATAATCGTTGATATTGCGTTTTTATATACCAATTGCGTATGTTGATCACGTTGCAGATACAATGTGCTCTCGTCCATTGCTGTTATAACACCACTCAATTTGATACCGTTAATTAGAAAAACAGTAACCTGAGATTTTGTCTCTATTAATTTTTGTATAAATTTATTTTCTTGTTCATGCATGATAACTAATAACCTTCATAATTATTTATCCAGTTATTTAGTATCTTTGTCTGTTTTAACCAATTTCATCATCATTTGGAACTGTTTATACGATTCGTCAACTGATGGATATCTCCTACGCATATACTGTTCATGTTTAGCTTTTTGATCTAACTTGAACAGTCTGCGTTTTAAAGAATAAATTTCTTGCTCTAATTCACTTATCTTATTTGTGAGATTATCCATTGTTGTCGATCCACTTGTTCAACAATTTAACTCCCCAACCTGTAGCACCGCCACTTGCTGTCATGGAACCTTTGTCATTCCAAGTAACACCAGCTATATCAATGTGTGTCCACGGAACGTCATTTACGAATCTTTGCAAAAACTGTGCCGCTGTTGTTGAACTTGCTTCACCACCTTTACCTACATTATGCATATCTGCAATAGTAGAATCAACATATTTGTCATATCTTTCACCAATAGGATCGCAAGGTAAACGCCATACTTTTTCGTCTACTTTATGCCCTGCATCAATCAATTGATTACTTAAATCATCGTTGTTTGAAAATATACCAGCAAGTTGATCACCAAGTGCAATTGATATTGCTCCTGTCAATGTTGCCAAATTGATCATCATTTTTGGCTTGTATGTTTCTTGTGTGTACCATAAACAATCTGCTAATACCACTCTACCTTCAGCATCTGTGTTGTCAATTTCAATAGTTTGACCACTCATAGATGTAATAACATCACCTGGTTTATATGCATTACTAGATACCATGTTTTCTACTAGTCCGATAACACCAATTGCATTAATAGGTAGATTACGTTTTGCAATACTAATCATAGTACCAACAACCACTGCTGACCCACCCATGTCATATTTCATATCTTTCAAACCTCTTGATGGTTTGATTGAATATCCACCTGTGTCAAAACACACACCTTTACCAACAAAGGCACTAGGTGCATCACCTTTTTTGCCTTTCATCCATTCCATTACAACCATCTGGGATTCTCTAGCACTACCTTGACCTACTGCCAATAATGCACCAGCACCCATTTTTTCAAGCTCTTTTTCACCATACACTTTGATTTTAAGTCCTAATGCTTCTAACCCTTTAACACGATCAGCATATGATTTTGGATATAATACATTTGAAGGCTCTGAAATTAAATCTTTTGCAAATGCAATACCTTGTACTATTGCATCTTTATGTGCATAATCTTCTTTTACTTTTGTTAAGTCAGCACCTTCTTGACATATATCAACTTCAAAATTAGTTTCTTCTTTGTCTTTTTTAGTAAAGTATTTGTCAAACTTATATTCTTTCAACTGCATACCAAAAGCAATATTAGTAGATGATGGTAATACTTCTTTATCTACAAATGCTAAGACGCGACCTTGTGTGCCACGTTCTTTTAATTTACTATAAATTGCTCCACCGACTTTTTCTAATTTTGCATCATCAAGTTTAATAGGATCTCCTACACTAATAAACAATGCATCATGACATGGCAAGTTATTAGATGTAATAAAAAAACTATCTAAAAATTTACCTTTAAAATTATTGTGTGCAATTGTTTCACTTAACAAACCATCTGTACCTTCATCTAGTATTTTTGATGAGTGTGACAGTTGTACTTTATCATCTTTTGTATAAAGTAAATGTACTTCGCAAGTGCTTTCGCCACTTGACTCTATGTCATTAATGAAATCTATTTTCATTTGACCTCCATATCTTTTGTAAGAACTAAAGGCTCTTCAGAAAACATTTTTGAATATGCTTTTAGATCTTCTTGTTCTTTTTTTTGTCTTTGTTCAAATATCTCTATTTGAATTGCTTCTTTGATGTCATATGCAAGTTCTGGCCATTTGGTTACAAAATTATGAACAAACTCATCCCGTTGTTTTTGATTCATTCTTGCAATTTGTTCTACAATATCAATCATGCAATATTTTCCTCTTTAGGCATTTCATACATTGGAAATTCTGCTTTACCTCTTTTTACTTCATGCATTCCAACTGCCCAACCGTTTTCAAGTTCAACCCAGTACTTCACAGTTTTCTCAGGACCAGGCCATCCATGGTTACCTGCATTACGTTCTACAATTTTTATATCACTAAATTGTTTAGCAGGAATATCTTTTTTCTTATACTTACGCATATTCCACCACCATTGAAAATCAAGACCAAGTGTAGTTTCGTTCTCAAGTTCTCTTGATACTACATATTGATCTGATGAGTATAATCCAAGTGGATCATTTTTATCTACTTTAGGCATTTTTTCTCCTTTATGTTTTAATCCTATTGACGTCGTCGTTGAATAAAACTTTTAATGTGGGTTGGTCAACACAACCAACATTAATGTTATTATATGTAGGATATATGGTAAGTAGTTCATCTACTATTTTTTCACCATGAAGACTTATGTATGTCATGCATTGTTGATGAGAATCAAATGCTAACGGCTTTACATTGATCGTTGGTGTGTATCCTACCATAATTATTGCTACTAAAAACCAGTTCATATCATGTCCCCCAATATCCAAAATTTTCAAGATCTTCAAAATTTTCATCATACTTAATTTTCTTTTTGGTTGCTGTGTTCCAAATATAGTGATGTGGAAATGCTTTTGGTCTTTGTGATTTTAATTTTGTCATTGCCTCTTGAGCATCACCTTCTGTTTCAAACTTCCAACACAACACTTCATCATGTATTCTTGGTATATACCATATCTCATACATTATTCTTTCTCCTCTCTCAAAGGACTTAAAAAGTCTGGTTTAGTTTGCAAACAATATACTTGAAGTGCTTCTTCTTCAATAATTCTCATTGCTTTACAATCCATTCCTGTAATTGTTGACACAACATGATCAGTTGTAGTTTTCTTTCCTTCGGCCGCTAATGCTGTATCAACTCCTGCTTTCATTAATGAAACTGTTTTAAAAGTTTGATAAGAACCTGATGCTGTTGCTGTTGTGGCCGAAGTTCCTGCTATAAAACCAGGAGCCGCACAACCTTGCAATAATATAAGAAGTGATATACACAACAACATTAACACCATTATAGGTCTTGGATTTATCATACTTTTTTACCTGCTGTTTTTAAATCTTCTTTTGCTACCACCATATATGGACCTTTGTTGTAAGCTGGTACGATTGAATACTGTTTGCTGACTTCTAGCCTTTCTTGTGTTTCTTTCCAATTGCGTGTTCCTCCTCTAGTAATTCTATTACTTAATTGAGGTTCTGGCAATGTTTGCCTTGTTGCTGGTTCATCAGTAGTTGGTGTACCCAGGCTCATCTGTTGAAATGGTTGTTGTTGAGGCTTCCAAGATCCATGCACATAATCAATATATTCCGATAACGACATCAAAGGAAGTTTGTGTTTTTTCCAGAATTTGTTTTGTTCACGCCAACCAGTGACGTAATACGCATCTCTTTTTCTTTTAGTTTTTTTCCTCTTTGTATTAAGAGTACTCAAACCTCTTTCTAAATGCATTGTCATAATATTAATATAGCATCAATTGTTGTTTTGTCAAGCAAAAGATTAGTCTATTTTGAACAAATAAGTCTTTGACTTTATTGACTTTTTGCTTTTTTATGTTTTTCTTGTAGTTGTTGTTCAGCTACAATGAATGGAGGTTTACGTAATTTAGAGCTATGATTCAACAAAGAAAGTGTTCTAGTAAAAATTTTATCAAGTTCTTTTTCTAAAGATTTTTTACTATCTTCTAAATATTTTGCTATCATAATCACTCCGCCTGCACCAGCCACATAATCAGGAACGTAAATTATTTTTCGAGTGTGCATATTATATCCTGCTTTGTTACTTGCAAGTTGACTATCAGAAACTGCAATAACGTTTAATGCTTTAGTTTCCATGGTCACACTTTTATCTAAATAATCATAACCATCACAAAGAACAAGTAAGTCAGATGGTACCTTGTGAGCTTCTTCAGTTTTGCATGTTCCGAAATATGCACTAGCATATAAGTCATTAATTTTTTCTTGTTCAACATCACAAACTGTGAGATTGGCTTTATTTTTATCAACTAACCTAGCAACTTCACTTCCTATTTTATCTAAGCCTTTTACAACAACGTGTTTATGTTGCAAAGACTTACTGCTATATAAAAATTGTTGCAAAGCTCTCACAGAATAAAATACTCCTTTTGATTGAGCTTTTACATAAGTTTCATAATCAATATTAAAAAGCTGAGGACAATTTTGTGTTAGATGATGTTGAAACTCATAATCTAATTCTTGAGTAGTATATAAAGTAATTTGATCTTTATATTGATTTGAAATAAACTCTATAAATTTATTAATTGCAGAAAGTTTGCTTTTGTATGACTCAGTGTTGATTGTAATTATACCACTATCATAATTTAATCCAGCATAACGAAATTTTTTATCTATTGCTTTAGCATACTTTGTTGTTACATCAATTTGTTGATTCTTAGATGTAAATGGTTGAAATCTAACTTCTACTAATAATTTCTTGTTATCAGTTGCTGTAGCAATAACTGATTCGAAACCAGATTCTTCATCAACTGCATGAGATACTGTCAGTCCTTCGTACCCAATAGGATCGATTTTAATCATTTTTATTTGACTCCAATTATTTTTCTTTAGCTTGACTTGGTACTTGTATTTGTTGTTGTGCTTTTTCTAATTCTTTAAATTCTTCTTCAGTGCATTTTTTAATCACAAATACTAAATTTCTTTCTTTAAAAGTTTTATCATCTTCTCCTTTTGGATTTGGATTGACAAGTTCGATTGAAAAGTCAGTTGCTACTTGTATTTGAAACTTATGTCTAAGCATTAAAGAAGCCCATTGTTTTGCCCCCATTACAGAATAATGATTCGCCATATATTCAATTGGTCTAAAATTATCAGGAGCAGGCATTTCAATATATATTTTACCACCTGTTTTTAATACTCTACGAAACTCGCCAAGTGTAAAATAAGGAAAAGGTGAATGTTCTAAACAATGTCTAACAAAAAGAAAATCAAAAGACTCATCTTCAAATGTCATGAATGATTGATCCATTTTTTCACATTTGAATCCTCTGTCTTGTGTTGCTTTTACATCTTCGTCACTTAAAGTAATACCTTGAATATTTGTAAAACCTAATTCTTTAAATTTTGTTAAAGCATAACCTTGACCACAACCAACATCTAATATTGCTTGATCTTTGTTTTCACCAATTTGGTTTTTATCTAAATCAGGAATAAGTTGATCCATCATTTTTGTGTGCATGTCTGTATCTGGTTCAGAATATATTTCTGAAGATACTTTTTCTAAAAATTGCTCTAATTTTTCTATTTTATTTTTTGTTTCCATTTTTTTCTTTCATTGTATTAACTGGAGCGGGTAATGGGGTTCGAACCCATGACCTTCTCGTTGGCAACGAGACGCTCTACCACTGAGCTACACCCGCCTAACAACAATACTATAATACTTGTTTTCATTGACTGTGTCAACAATTATTATTAGTTTGCTAAAGGATTTGTTGCTTTTAATCTTACTTGTTCAATTTTTTGATCTTGAAGTTCATTTACTTTTGCTTGAATTTCAATATCTTTAATTGCTTTAGTAAGTGTGTCTTTCATGTCGGCAATATCGGACTGTATAGCACCAATGTCTGTTTCTGATTCATTTGCAAGTTTTTCTTCAATTGCTTTAATTCTGTCAATTGTTTCAACTCTAATATTTGCAATTTTATCATTTACATCAGTAAGATCCACAGTTTCATTAACAATAAAATCTTTATTTTCTATTGCTGATAGTCTTGTGTTAAACTCGCCCCATGCATAAAATCCGCCGCCAATTGCACCGATAACACCAATAAGTGATGCCCATTGTGTAAGTTTATTGATTACGTTCATTTCTTAATACCTCTAATTCAGCTTCTAGCCTATTAATTTGTTCATTTACTTTATTTAGTTTTTCTGTGTGTACATACATAGGATCATTGGTTTGATAAGCCTGTAACGTCTTATCTTGGTATATTGACCTTCCGTACGCCAACAATATGGTATCTTCTGCATACCAATCTGGATTGTCTGGAATCTTCCTTGTGTCATAAAACTGCTGATTTTTGTATTCTGACATATCTGGTTGATCATTAATCATTGCTTGTTGAGTTACCATTGATATAACTTTTAATTTTTGATCAAGATTTTTTAATTTTGCTGTTAGTTTTTTAATAATTTTTTCAACTTTTTTAGTAATTTCACCAACTTCAGTATCTACTTCTGCTCCGTCAACACTTGAGTCTGCATCTCCTGATTCATTAGTGGGTGTTTCCTCGTTGCCATCTTCCACTGACTCATCCACATCACTACTGGACTCTTCTTGTTCATTTGAGCTATCATTCTCTGTTTCCGTAGACTCTGTCTCACCCTCTGTAGTTTCTGTTTCAGTGGGCGTTTCTTCATTGTCAGTCTCTGGTGTCTCACTAGATGCATCTGTTTCACTTTCTGTATTTTCTGGTTCAGTGTTTGTTTCTGTTGTTTCTGGTTCAGACTCTACTGCTTCATCACTAGTATTTACTGTTTCTGATTCTGTAGGTGTTTCTTCTACTACTGTTTCTGTTTCAACTTCTGTAGTTTCTGTTGGTTCTTCCACTGCTGTATCTTCTTCTATTGGCGGTAAAGCATCTGTATTTGTATCAGTGAAACTTTCCATACCGCTTTCTGCAAATTCGTTTTCCATCTCGGTTGCAATCTCTTCAAAAAATTGTTCTTCTGTAATACCTTCTTCATCTAATGCATCTTGAAACTCTTCTTCTAATCCATTTTCTTCTAACATATCTGTGAATGTGTCTTGGACAAATTCTTGTATGGTAAGCTCTTCAACTGAACCAAAATCATCTTCAACTTCTATAACTGTTTGTACAACATAAATTTCTTCTTCAATTACAGGATCTACATCAATGACTTCATTTTCAACTATGGTTTCAATTGACTGGTCAATTGACTGTCCGTCATCACCTGTTACTGCATCTCCAATTTCTTCAATTGCATCTGCAACATCATCACCAGCTGTTGTACACGTTGGCGGTGTTCTGTCTGCACAAAGAGTTACCACTGTCGATGACGTTGAACTTGAACTAGTACCGCCTGCTGTGGTGATAGATAACTGAAAGTTATCAACATCTGGTCCATAGTGTCGATGATCATATGAAGTTCCATCTGTTTCATTGTACATTTCAGCCCTGATTGTGATATCATCGGCTGTGTTTGATGAGTGTGTGTATACATTTGTTTCGTTGCTCCATGAACCACCGTTCATGCTTCTAGTTGGATCGTGATCCACAATAACTCTTGTTTGAGTTGTCACGTTGCCATTACTGTCAGTGATAGTTTGTCTTATTGTTAAAGTGTTTTTAAGACTGTTCCAAAACCATATGTCTGCTGATTGAGTGGAAGTAAATCCTTCATTTATTTGTGACTTTGTTAAATGTCCGTCACCTACTAAATCTGTATCTTGATAAACGTTATCTGCCGGGTCACCTTCAAAAGCATAAACACCACCTGTGATGTCTTGACCACTTGCTGGGTTACCCATATTTTGACCAAACATTCCGTGAGTATGTAAATGTCCATCACCACTCCAACCAGTGGTAGTGGTTACTTCATTAGGATCTGTGCCTGTTCCAAATGTTGAATTGGTTAAAACGTTTCCTGTTGTTGTTCCTGGGGTGGTTGTGGTTGTGGTGGTTACTGTTGTACAAGTTTGATCACCAAGTGCGTTCTCTGTACATGTTGTTACTGATGTGGGGTTTGCATAAACATCTGTGTTCTGCACAAACATTGTAGTAGCCGTCAAGGCAAGTGTAAACAAGAATGTTTTTATAACGTGTTTAGTTAACATGTTTTAAAGTGCAACTCCAAACAGAACTAAACTTACAATTACCACTAGTGGTTTAATTAAATTTAATTCTTTTTTTTAGCGTCAGCTTCTTCCATGATTTTATCCACATGTGGACTATCTGGAAGTGTTTCAATTATAACCTCGTCTGTTGTAACTGTGTCACTAGCCTTTGGCATTAACTGTTCTGCTTCATTAGCCTTAGCTTCCGCTTCTTTTAACAACTTTAATTGTAACTTTTGTAACTCTTTAATTTGTTTCTCTAAGTTTTTGTTGTCTTTTGCAATTTGTTTTATGTTTACTTTTAAAGTTTCGTTTTCTTCAAGTACGCCTTCGTCTTTCATAATACGTTCATCAATTTCTAAACGTGTATCCATTTTTTCAACATACTTGTCATAATCTGGTCTTTCAATATCGTATCTGTTCCATTGGTCTTTTGCGTCTTTACCAATCTTACCTTCGAATGGACATGGAGTACCTGCTTGTTCCATTGCTTCAAATACTCTTTCGTCTTGACAGAGTATTGCTACCGCGGCCACCTTCATACCATAATCGTTTAACAGTTTTGAGAGTTTCATACGTTCACAATTCATATCTCTTGCTGTTGCACCACCTGTTAAACCAACACCTGGTAATTGAATACCACCTGATCTACCAACTGCACACACATCTTGTGAATAAGCACTCATGCCTGGAGCCGCCGCACTAGGAACTGGAATAGTTGAATTGTTATTTGTAGTAGAGGTTGTAGTTGATGTTGTGTTGTTTGACGATCCAGACTGATACGTGTTAGTTGTTTCAGCAGAATAACCACCTGATATTGTAGTGTTCGATCCTGATGTATTTGTTTGCGTATTTGTTGTTGTTCCGTCATTATCAACATCTGCGTAGACTGACAATGTTGCCATGCTCAAAAACGTGGCGATTACAAGTGTTTTTAAAATGTTATACATATGAATTCTCTCTCTGCTGTTAAAACTCATATGTATTTAATTATAACATACTTTAAGTTAACACTAGTTTTATTAACTAAAAGTTAGTTAAGATGTACATTTTAGTTTTTTTCACACATCTCATTAGATGCTGAAAGACCGCCATCTTTACCATATATCCAAACATAACTTGATACTGTACTGCCATCTGCATTGACGCTACATTTTTTACCAAATGACATTCTTGGATCTTTAGGTACTATTGTGCAACCTGTAAATAATATTGCTGTTGCCAATAGTAATATCGCTTTCTTCATTGTTTTCTCCTTAGTTGAATCTTTTGTAAATTTCTTTTAAACAGTCTATGAAATAATCTACTTCTTGTTTTGTGCTGTAAACTCCTGTTGATATTCTACAGGAACCTGTCCAGCCTATTTGTCTGTGTAGCATTTGTGTACAATGATGACCTGGTCTTGTTGCTATACCATATGCATCTAAAAACATTGCCATATCTTGATGATGTATATTTCCAAGATTGAATGATATTACTGCACTACGTTCATCTGTACCAATAAATTTCATATCAGATAACTCAGACATTTTTTCATATGCATAACTAATTACTTCATGCTCATGTTGAATCATTTTCTCAAAATCTGTATTCACATAAAAATTTAATGCTTCATTTAAGCCAACAATTTCTGTAACTGCTAATGTACCTGCTTCCCACTTTTTAGATCCTTGTGCAAATTCAACGTCATCATGTGAAACTGTTTCGATCATTCCTCCACCACCAAGTGCTGGATCTAAATTATCAATCCATTTACCTTTTGCGTACATTACTCCTATGCCACTAGGACCATACATCTTGTGTCCACTCATTGAATAAAAGTCACAATCTAAATCACGAACATCAACCTTCATATGTGGAGCACCTTGCGTACCATCTACTGCAACTGCAATATCATGCTTGTGAGCAATTTCACATACTTTCTTAATATCAATAACTTGTCCTGTAGTATTTGATAAATGAGTAATTGCAATAATTTTTGTACGTTCTGTGATAAGTGATTCTAATTCATCAATATTAATTTGATGTTGATCATTAACTTTTAAAAATTTAATTACTGATCCATTAAATTTTCTTTGCAAATGCCATGGTATATAATTTGAGTGATGTTCTATTTCTGTTGTAATAATTTCATCGCCAGGTTTCATTGTCCTACCAAATGCTGTTGAAATCATATTGATTGCTTCAGTGGCTGATTTAGTAAAAACAATTTCATCTTTATCATAAGCATTTATAAAATCTGCAACTGCTTGTCTGCTTTTTTCTACCAATGCTGTTGCATGATTTGATAATTCATGTATGCTTCTTCCCACACTTGAATATTCTTCAGTCATGAACTTATTCATTCTATCAATCACACGTTGTGGTTTTTGTGATGAATTGGCACTATCAAAATATACCAATGGCTTGCCACTAGGTAGCTTTTTGTTTAGTATTGGAAATTGTGATCTAATATGTTCCATAATAATCTTTCTGGTGGAGGATAGCGGGATCGAACCGCTGACCTCCTGAATGCAAATCAGGCGCTCTCCCAGCTGAGCTAATCCCCCACTTAATACAATCTATAACCCGGATTCTGTTATCAACTATCATTTATCTTTGCGTCCTACCCGTTGCCTCGGCAGTGATTGACAACCTATTTGGACTTGCACATGTCTGCCTGTGTCCGGTGTTTCCTCAGTTACCTGCAATAGTTCAATTGTACTAATACTATTTACTATATAACTAATCTTGTTCTTTGTCAAGCTCATCTAGTTCTTTTGTAATTTCTTCTTGATCATTGTTATTTTCTTTTGGGCAAGTTTGTGGAGCAAACATACAACCTAACACATCTGCAATAGCTTGAAAATCCGTTGGTCCGTTACTTGTTTTACTAGTGTGTGCTTTGATAGTTTTAGCACAACCTGTTACCATAACAATTAGTACGATTAATATTAGGAAAAATATCATGTTGCCAACTAGTAGCTCGTAAAATTTTTTCATAAATTATTTTGAATGCGGAGGCATTTTCTTTTCAACAAACCAAACGTGTTTTTTTAAGATTGGATCATATTTTCGTTGCCTTAATTTAATACCTCTTTTTTCACCTTTAGTTGGTTTGCGTACCCAGTATCTAGTACCAGTATCTGGTTTATTTTCTTCAGGTACCATCATTTTAAGTTCAAATGTTTTTTTACTACCTTTTTTTGCCATGTATGTCTTCTTCTAACTTTTTAAGTTTTTTATCAATTTTTTTGTTTAGTTTATCAACCTGCTTATTTAATTCTTCTAATTTTTCATAGTGTTTGTAAAAGCCACCTAAATCTAACAGTCCTTCCGGAATAGGTGCTCCAAATAAATTTAATTTTTTTCCTTTCATCATTTTTTTGATGTATAAAGGATGTTTCTTTAAATTAATAACATTACTTCTATTGTTCATAAACTCTTTTTACTACTTTGCTAATATTCACTCTATTATATTTTTGATCTCTATGAAACTGTTCCCATTGCCTATCGCCCAATGCAATATGTATGCAATTGCTTGGTGTCAGTCCATAAGACTCACAAACTTGTTTTTGTGCTTCATTGTATTTATTCCACTGATGATCAGGAGAAAATTTTCTCATTAACTCTAAACCAATTCTATTGTTTAAATGACAGCTATGAGACCAATCAGCTTGTAAGGCTAATCTATCTTTGCGTTTTGTTGATTCATACTCAATACCACCATGTCTAGAAAAACGTATACCAGATCTATAATCTCCTGTACACAAACCTTTTGTTGTAGAAAATGCAACTTCTTGTATTGCAGGATGTGATAGATCTATATCAATGCCCTTGCAAGTTCCAAACCATGCCATATCAACAAACACTGGAACACGTAATTCATATGCTTCATCTAATGTTTCGGACATTTTAGAATGCACAGAACCAGTTCCACTAAAAGGACAACTTATAATTAATGCATCTCCTTTAGCTAGAGGTTTATCATCAACAAAGTCATCATATGACCACGGATGCACATCTCTGTTGTAAGGATATTCTCCACGAAACATTCTAAGTTTCAATCCTTGCTCTAACATAAAATAATGAAACTCATCAAGCGATTGCGTAACACCAATCGATGGAAACCTGTAGTTGAAACTATCTAATCCTTTTACATTGTTAATTTTACTCGATTGTATCCATTTTGTATATTCTTCAACATACTCTTGTTCACATCTAACACCTTTTTCCAAAGACTTGTTAATAATATTGTTTTGTAAAATGAAAGATAAAAACTCTTTATTGTATAAAGAATTTCCATGTCTTTTGAATTCAGTATTTGATTCTGTATACTGTGATTTTTCTACCATACATATAATCCTAAATAGAACGATATGATTGCAATTATTATCCAAAAAATTATACTAAACTTTGTCATTATAGATTCACTACTTGTTTCTTATCAGTCATTCTATTGTAAAAATCTATACTAGCAAGATTTTTTGCTTTAGACTCGCACATGATATCAAAGTCATCTGTGAAAGTCCAAGCCCATTCATTTACAGCATCATTCCAGTAGTAATCTGAATGAGCTCTAAGTTTGGCTTTTTTGAATCCTTGCTCTAATAATTTTTCAAAGTCTGGTTTAATACTTGTTGAATGATCAACGAGTAAATCTTCTCTACTAACTGAATAATGCATAGCAGGTCTTACACCACGCCAACTGTCAATGACACGTTTGATACGATCATCATTTGGCTGTATGTATTCACCTGCACTATGACACCAATGATGATGTATGTCAACTACTAGTGCAACATGTTTTTGTAATTCCAGCGAAGCATCTAATCCCCATGAGTTCTCATCATTTTCAATTGTAATTGTGTTACGTGCTTCTGGTGTCAGCCTTGGCAACACATCAATAATACCTTGCGGGCCTTTGCGACCAGATATGTGTACGTTAATTTTAAAGTCTTGAAACTTTTTACCATAGCCCATCCAACGTGCCATATTCACGTGATATTCAAATTCTTCAATTGACCTATCAACAATGTCATCTGATACAGATGCCAAAACAGTAAATTGTCCAGGGTGCATAGAAAGTCTTACGTTGTTTGCTCTAGCAAATTCACCAATTGGTGCAAAATGTTTTTCACAGTAATCAATCACGTCTGGCTTGGACCAAAAGTATTTCCATGATGCTTCTGTTGCCACTGGCAGTACAGGAGATGAAATACGAACCATTTTCAATTCATCTGGTAGTGTTGCCACATACTTAACAAGTTCATGCACTGATGAAATATTATGTTGCATCAAATCCCATAATCTTTCTTCTGCTTGATCTTTGTGTTCATTCAACCAACGTACAGTTGTTGCACGACAGTTCAATGGCTGTTCATGTTCTTTAAGAATTTTTGTTTTTAGTGTCTGATCTGGATGCATGTATTTACAAGCAAAACCTAATTTCATAATTTTCCTAACTTTTTAACTCTTCGTTGATGTCTACCGCCTTCAAACTTTGTTGTAAAAAATGTTTTTACAATTTTTTTTGCTTGACTCGTTGTTGTAAAGTCTGCACCTAAGCATAACACATTTGCATTGTTGTGTCTACGAGCCATTTCTGCTTCTTTTGATGTCCTACAAACTACTGCTCTAACATCTTTAAATCTATTTGCCGCGATGCTAACTCCATAACCTGATCCACATATTAATATTCCGTGTGTGTATATATCAAAATTCTTACCAAACTCTTTTATCACATCAGGATAATCAACTGACTTGCCAGCTTCATGTGGTCTTAAGTTTTGTATTACTGCTACATCAAATTTAGTTTCACCATTTGTGTCATCTGGCGAAATATAATCAAGTAACTTGTCTTTAAGTTCTAGTCCCCTATGATCAGAGCCCATAATAAGATCAATTGTTTGCATAGTATTAGTATATAGCATTTTACAGAAAAGTCAAGAGGAAACGCCACTTTTGACGCTTTGTGGATTACTCTTCGGCCTCTACTATACTTTGTGGTTTAGATCCCCTAATTTGGATTTCTTCTTCCTCAGCTTGAGGTTTTGTTGGGGATACCATTTCTTTTAAAATATCTTTTGGATCGACTTCATTGTGTTGTAGTGCTAACATACATTCTTTTAATGTTGGCCTTAATCCCATTCTATGCATTTTTGAAGCAATTAATACCAATTCAAACTTTGATACATCTGGATTAGATCTTAAAACATCATCTGCAACTACTAATTTTCTCATACATTCCTTCTAATGGTGCCGGCAGAGAGATTCGAACTCCCGACCTGACGATTACAAATCGCCTGCTCTACCAACTGAGCTACGCCGGCTCACGTTGTTATTTATTGTAGAGGAGCACTAATGCTCCTCCACTCGATATAGTTATTGTTGTTATTGTAACGAGAGATTACTTCTTGCCTCTGTTTGCGAGCCAATATATAACACCAATAGCAATTAATCCTACTACACCTGCATCACCAAGTGATCCAACTAATGCAACAAGATTCCCGACAACGTCTGCTGGAAAGAACGGAACTGATCCGAACACAACCTGCAATACAATGCCAAGTAGTAAAAACGTTAATGCCACTTCTGTAAGACTTGACAGTAACCCTTTAATTTTATCAAGCATAATGTTTCCTCCTTATGAATGATTTGAACACTCTCTTGATCATTTAATATAATACTACGTTCTGTGAAATATGTCAACTAGAAAAGTTGACAGCTTTGGCCAGTGTTATCCACAAATTAAATATTGTGTTCTTCTTTGCCTTGATTTACCCAAGAATCAAACATTTTTTTTGGATCTTGTTGTTCTCTTAGGCCTTTTCTTACCATGCCCATTACACTTGGTTTGGTAATAATTTTTGATAGTTTCATTACTACATCAATAACATCATCTTTGTAACTGATTGGTAAATCTTTGCCTTTTGCAAGTGTACGCATAGCAGTTTTAAATCTAGAAATTTTATTTTTTGGTACCATACCTTGTCTTGCTAACATATCAAGTTTTGATAAATCTTGCTGTGAAAGTGATTCTGCTAGTGCTCTTGAAAGTAGATTTCCTTTGCCAGGATTGTTAAGTGCTTTTGCAATCTTTGACATCAAAGGTTTTAGTGCTTGTTGTCTTGCTGGGTCAATTGTATCACCTGCCGCCATTTTTTTGATTGCAACCATTGTTGCCGCACTCGCATCTGGATCAGACTTTTTAAGTAAGTCCATTTTTACTTTAACATCTTTGGCATCATCTGGTGAAGCATCTGGTGTTGCCTGTGTACGTGATTGTTTTTGTGCCATCGCCTGTTTGATTCCAGGAGCAATAGCATCTTGGTCAACATTTGCATTTGCATCTGGTTCCACATCCATGCCGTGATTTGTTTTGAACCAACCTTTGACCTGTGCCGCATCTGGATCAGTTTGTTTAAACTGTAAATAACTTTTCCAAACATCATTTGCAACCTTACCAATGTTTGCTTCAGCATCTGCTTTTGTTTTCATATCTCCTAAACCAGGAACTCTACCTACGACTCTTTTTGCTTTGTTG
>CEWK01064798.1_pt1 | contig 53811 bp, 38 predicted proteins | sample 531431 | NCBI WGS metagenome assembly CEWK01 (sample SAMEA2623059, study PRJEB7988) | marine metagenome | isolation source: saline water (ENVO:00002010), including
CCCGTCAATGGTACTCTTCATATGGGCCGCTGCTGCATTTCTGATCGCACCACCAATTATCTTCGTTCAAAACACCGCGAGGGGCAATATTTCTTCGTTATCAGATCTTAAGATGGCGTGGCACGCCACGAAGAGAAGAATCTCCGATCTCAAGGAAGCCCCAGATTCTGAATCATACCAATCTTGGATTCTGACTGAGGCCATTGAGAAAAACGGAGAGATGAGTCCAGTAGATCGGATACTTCCCTCTAGGAGATTATCAAATTCCCATGACAAGGACAAGCAGTTCGAGCTTCTCGAGGAATTGGGCTTGGACAGTGTCTGGATAACTACCAAGCATCCATTTCTAGTCTACCTCTTCTTGGCAATACTACCAATGCTCCTCCTTGGAGACCCTCTGTCATACCTGATTAGATGAAGTCCTCAAGGGTCATCACGGTAACCTTGTCATTGTTGAACAACGAGTCCACGCTTGAAGACATCCACCCAACCCTGTGCTTTGTGTAGTCATCTATTCCGAATTCATTCATGATGTCCTCCGTTATCTGGATGTACTTCCTAACAGCGCCCTCAGAGACAGTCAGTACAACGTTCCCTCCGCAACCCGAATCTAACTCTCCACCTGAGAATCCACCAGATGCCGGCTTATTCTTGATACACTTTCCCGCTAGCGGCATCCTCCGGTATGACTCGCCGCACTTCACACATCTTATTTTCTGCCTAGTGTATGCCATCAGATTGCCCCTCATGTCTGGTAGGAAGTGCGATTCGATTACCTGTTTGGCAACTCTATCTGCAGCAACTGGGCGTAGAGTCTTGCCTAGACTCAGTTGACTGTCTAACTTGTCCTTCATCGTGACTAGCGTCTTGTATGAGGAATTCTCCGGACCAGCGTCCAATGGTCCAGAATCGTGAGTCCATCCGTAGCCTCTAATTTCACCAATCATCCCAAGACGGTCCTCTACAATGTCCATCAGACCCCTGATATCCTTTGGATGTGGCTGGTCTAGAGTAGACTCGAAGAAATCTCTGCTGTAAAACCAGGCGCAATCCACGTTCAAAGCCTCCTTGTCGATTTCACTGGGATTAAGACGGGTCGTCAGAACTAGGGGGGCATCCATTCTACCTCCCCTGTTCGCAGGCAGGATGGTCTGTGTAAAATTCAGTAGACCATCCATCAGCATCATTATGCTATCCTCGTCCCCATCGCAGTTACGCCTCTTCGCAGCATGAAATAGCGGGTGGGCGTAGCCTGCAGACGCATCGGTCCACCCGATTATTCGGCACGCTACACCTCCTGAGGTATGAGGCGCAAGCCCAATCGCGATATGCCCAACAATGTCTTCTGGGTTTTTGGCTATGTAGAATGGTGGCATTTCGTAGAATCTAATCAAAAGATCATCCACGAAAGAGCACGTTGAAAGAAGATGATTGGAGGCTAACCTGGAAGGAATGAAGTCCTGGGGGAGCAACTCCAGTAGTTGTTCGTCGTTCTTCAGGGGCTCGCCAACGTGATCGTGGGTATATCCCAATTCAACAAGCCTCTTCCACGACGTACCAATCTCTGATGGCCTGAAGTGAGTAACTGGGACGTCACTCATGTCGAATCTAGCTGTTCCGTCTCTGAAAACAGACAAACCATGTAATCCTCTTAGTATCCCTTTCTCGATTTGCTCGGGAGCCTGATCCTTTGAGACCAATCCCTTCACTGCCTTGATTTTGCTAGGAATCCTGTCCAAGCCAAGCCTCCTCCTCTTTACTTCCAGAATTGATCCTAGGTTCACCGCGGTGATTTCTCCTTTCCTCCTACCTCTCCTATTTCTTGAAGGTCCTTCCAAGGTCCTGCCTCCGCATTCTATGGGTTCCTTGGGGTCCGGTCGGTGATGACAAGTTACGTGAGGTGTCTCCTTACCGCACTTTTGACAGATCCTCGGACCAACTGTTACTCTGATAGCCCCTCTCGAGGACGCTTCTGAAACCAACCTCTGAGGTCCACCATTCTCTCCGATCGGAAAGAGCGAGTGAACCATCGGACTCATTTCCCTAACACCGGACTTCTCGGGTCTACCCATTCTAGCCCCGATTCTACAGGGGACCGAGTCTTCCCATCTAGGAAGCTCTGAGACCTTTCGAACCAAACTAAGAGACCTCTCAACCAGATAGTCGTCAACAGCTCTCTTCTCCCTGTCTTCCATTTTTTTGGAATTCAATACTTCTGAAATCTTTCCTACTGTCTGCGAGACCAGTGAATCAACCTCCCTCCTGACTATGACTCTCCCGTCTGCTTCTCCAAGACCCAAACCATCTAGCAGACCCTCCCAATGTAGAGGAATTACGATATCAGAACCCTCATGATGATGAACAAGCCCTAGAGTCATCAATGATGACTTAACTAATCCATGACGGTAAACGTCTGTCCAACGTGGCCACTCACCAAGAATCGGATTTGCGAGTCCAATTGAATCCCTATCGAAGGAGTATGGCCAACCCTCCACCGACTTCCCTATCCTAAGGGAAGAACCCTCGATTTTTCCATGAGATACAATTTCATTAGCTAAAGGAGGTAGGAATTGGATTGGCAAATCTGACCACCAGAGGTTCCATGGAGGAGGGACAGCGGTTCCAAAGCTCTCACATATCTCTTTGACCATATCCCAAGATAGGTCTAAATTTTTGAGATAGGAAATCCAACTCCTCTTCCTCAAAGACCTCTCTAATCTAGATTCACCTCCACGGCTAATTGCTCCATTGAATGGCATTCCAGGTGGTAATTTCCCTACTTTTACTCCGATTATATCAGCGAAAGACTCTATTTTCTCATGTGAGTCAAGAGAATCTGCAAGATCAACTGACCACCAATCTACAGAATAGGAGGATGGAGAAAGAGATTTGTTATTCTCCAGAAATTCCCCATAGCCAAGTAGAATTTCCCCAGCATCCCATATCGAGAGCAATTCACCCTCGCACCTCTTCCACTCCTCCTGACTCCCTACTCTAACGAATTCCCCGTTGCTCAGTAGAACGGTTGGACCATCAATGTCCACACATGGTGTAACTGCACAGGCCTTCCCGGGCCCCTCGATCTTCATCTGAGTCCCTACTGATAGGAATCCCCCTAATGCTTCCATCGTAATCGGATTCAGACCAGCCGCTGCAAGTCCTGTAGCTCTACTCCTACCATATCTTAGCCTAAAGCCCCCGGGTTCTCGCGGCTCTCCGAAAACGGGTCTGCCCGCAATCACATCTTCCATGTATCGTCCTTCTTTTTCCAGAACCCTACTCTTCAATTCGGTAGTTTCCGACTTTCCATCCTTCTTCTTATCAGCGAATTTGGAAATGAAATCCCACCCCGGAACCCTCAATCTCTCAGTGTGACTGCGGATCTTCGGAGCCTTGAGGCATAGACCCTCTGCGATTACTAGCATCACCCCTCCCCTTACTCTGGTTCTGAAAGAACCATTGTCATTCACTATGTTCCTAACTTCCTTGTAACCCGCACACTCCATTCTCTCGGTCTCTTCGCCGTTGATCATCACCGGGCACTCGTTGACAATCAGGTCTGTCTCTTCTGGTTCTGGCTTAAACTGGAGATTCGCACGATAAAGCCCGAACTCCTCTTTCACCCTCTCTACTTCGGGAACAGTTGGGATGTATCTGCCCACTCCTATTTCCCTTCTTAGAATGTCACCAATTAGTACACCTAAAGCCTGAGCAGTACCCCCTGCAGCCCTGATGGGGCCGCAGAAATCAATTGAAAGAAACTCAGATCCATCCGAGTTGCTCATTATTCTGACTTCGCCTATACCATCCAATGGGGCCACCAGGACAGCCTCAGTGAGGACCGCCAACCCCACTCTTAGTCCAGAATCAATAGCTCTCCTTCTGTCACCGGTCGCAGAATGCATCTCCTTTGTAACGTGAATCGCGATCATTATTGCAGCACTTTCCCTGTCGTGCTTCTGCAGCAGCTCCCTCAGATATCCCTCAATTTTCAGCGGCTGCTTAGCCCTTTTATCCGGATCAACATAGAGGTACGGGTCTTCAAGGAGCTTCTCGGTTCTACTAGCCAAATCCGACGCTCTAGGTATCTCAACTGATTCAGAAAAGTCCAGACCCTTCTTTTTTGCCTCCGCTGCGATTGTATACGCTTCCTCTATTTCCTTATCCAGAGATTCGTAATAATCCGAACGCTCAATCTCGAGCCTCTTTACATCTATTTCCTCGGCTCTGATGTTCTTGGACATGCCTTCCCCTCGCAACAATACTAACCACTCCGAAGAGGCCGTCCAAGAACATTCACCGTCATCTTGCTCGAAATTCACCTCAATGAAGGCAATCTTCATCACATTACGTCAAGGCCATATCAGGTAGAATGACCTCAACATCAGTGGAACAGGCTCGAGAAATACTAATTGACAGAATACGCGATCTTGCTTATCTTTTCTCGGAGGAAAAGGCCTTCACATTAGCCAGTGGAAGAAAGAGTAAGCACTTCTTTGACATGAAACCAGTTATGATGGACCCGGAATGCGCTCATCTTCTTGGAATCCTAATTCATGATCAAATCAAGAAGATTGGGGAGGTAGATGCAGTTGGAGGCCTCGAATTAGGAGCTGTACCATTAACAGGAATTACAATCGCTAAGGCAGCACAGGGATCCTCATTGAGAGGCTTTATTGTCAGAAAGGAACCAAAGGGCAGGGGTGGAAGAAAGACAGGAAACCCTCCCGGGATAGAAGGGTCTAGTTTACAGCCGGGGAATAGAGTAGTTCTTCTTGAGGACGTCACAACTACCGGGGGGTCCGCTTTGAAGGCGGCAAGAACACTCAATCAGATGGGTTGTGATGTAGTCTGTTGTATCACCATTCTAGATAGACAAGAGGGAGGATTGGAAGCCTTCGAGGAGGCTGGAATAAACCTAATTCCTCTCACCGTCAAATCCGATATTGCGAGTTGAAGAGATGGGACAGCACGACATTGATTCAGAAAATCTGCCATACCACCCATCCAAACTTGAGAGAAAGGAGTATATCGGAATCGGAGAATTTCTTTCTGTGGATATGAGGACCGGAATAATTGATGATGTCCAGGAATTCCCAGAGATGAGAAAGCCATCTTACAAGATTAGAGTTGATTTTGGACCAATAGTTGGAAGGCTTTGGAGCTCAGCTCAGATTACAAACTACTCCCGTTCACAATTGATAGGAAGGATGGTAGTAGCGGCTATTAATCTAGGAGAGAAGACACTACCCACGGGCTTCGTTTCCCAATTCCTGGTCTTGGGTGCTTTAGATGCGGATGGTACAGTCAGACTGTTGGAGGCCCCAGAAGGAACTCTGCCGGGCTCAACAGTTGCATAGCTGCAATACAATACCATATTGAACCTGTTTTTCTACATATACAATATGACATACGTAAGAATGACAACAAGTGCGGGAGAGATAGAAATTCAATTGTACACAGAGGAATGCCCAGAGACAACAAACAACTTCCTGAAATTAGTAGACGATGGCTTCTATGATGGCCTACACTTCCACAGAATAATCAAAGATTTCATGATCCAAGGAGGATGTCCACATTCAAGAGATGCAAACAATGGGAGAGCTGGTACCGGAGGTCCCGGCTGGAAGATACCCTGTGAGACATCTGCATTATCGAAAAAACATGACAGGCCAGGGATATTCTCTATGGCAAATGCAGGACGAGATACGGGGGGTTCCCAGTTCTTTCTTACCACTGTACCCACTCCATGGCTCGATGGAAACCACGCTGTATTCGGCGAGGTTGCTAAGGGGATGGAAGTAGTTAGGAAGATTGAGTCCACAGAGACTCGTCCCGGAGATAGACCGGTGTCACCTCAGAAGATAATCAGTGTAGAGAGAGTATGATGGTTAGACTATAGTAAATATATTTATTAATAAGTTATTAATAGTATTATTATGGCGAAGCATCGGGTCGGTGATCGTAGAATAATTTCAGTCAGTATTCCTGAGGATATTGCTAGAAGATTGGACGCTAGGGTTGGTAAGGGCAGAGGAGAGGGAAGATCTGCCACTATTTCTAAGATGATTGAAAGCTCCCTTTCTGGAGCCGTTATCAACAAGCCGAACTCTGAAGAGAAAAAGTCTCGAAAACCGAACAAGACCAATCTCAAAGTAAGGGTCGAGACTGATACAATGGGGGACATAGAAGTTCCTGCTGATAGATACTATGGGGCACAGACAGCAAGGTCTCTGATCAACTTCGACATAGGAGAAGATAGAATGCCTAGATCTGTGATTCGTGCATTCGGAATCCTAAAGCAGGCAGCAGCAGAGACAAATGTCAAGCTCGGAGTACTGGAAGATGACATTGGAAAACTGATCACGGAAACATGTGAAGAGGTGATTTCTGGGGTTCTAGACTCCCATTTCCCCCTCAGGATTTGGCAGACGGGCTCTGGGACTCAGACGAACATGAATGCAAACGAGGTTGTTGCGAATAGGGCAATTGAGATATCCGGAGGAAAGCTGGGCAGTAAATCTCCGGTACACCCCAATGATCATGTAAACCGCGCGCAGTCTAGTAATGATACGTTTCCAACCGCAATGCACATCGCTGCAGCCGAGGAAATACAACACCGACTAATTCCATCAGTACTGAAACTTAGACATTCTTTAGCGGAGAAAGCGGAAGAGTTCTCTGACATAGTCAAAATCGGCAGAACCCACCTCATGGATGCCGTTCCGCTAACACTTGGACAGGAGTTTGGTGCTTACGTGTCGATGTTGGATGCCGACTTGATTAGAATTCAAACGGCTCTGAACGATTTGTACGAACTAGCACTAGGAGGGACTGCAGTTGGAACCGGCCTCAATACTCATCCCGATTTCGCAGAGATAGTCGCTGGTAAGATTTCAGAAAAAACAGGCCTACCTTTCATCAGTGCAGAGAATAAGTTTGCACAACTAGCAGCTCACGACGCCATCGTAGCAGCTTCTGGCGCTTTGAATACGCTTTCAGCCTCGTTGATGAAGATAGCCAATGATGTGAGATGGCTTGGATCTGGACCCAGATGTGGTTTCGGAGAACTCTCTCTACCCGCGAATGAACCAGGCTCTAGTATAATGCCTGGCAAGGTCAATCCAACACAGTCTGAGGCCATGACTATGGTCTGTTGCCAAGTAATGGGGAACCACGTCGCTATCTCCATCGGTGGAAGTCAGGGGAACTTCGAACTGAACGTTTTCAAGCCGTTGATGATCCATAATCTCCTGCATAGCACAAGGCTGCTTTCAGATAGCTGTGTATCTTTCTCTGAAAATTGCATATTCGGACTCAGCGCAAACGAAGCAAAGATTGCCGAGCACCTCGAGAACTCATTGATGCTAGTCACCGCTCTGAATCCGCACATCGGATACGACAATGCAGCTAAAATCGCTAAGAATGCCCATGAGAAGGGACTTACTCTAAGGCAAAGTGCTATCCAACTGGACCTGGTGAATGAGCAGCAGTTCGAAGAATGGGTCAGACCTGGTGATATGACTGGTCCAACGGAATAAGCAGTGGTTTCCACTAGTCTTCAGGAAATTTCTGGGCCGATATTAGGTGGGAGCAACAGGGGGTTCAGCACATGGGGGAGCTTCCCCCCCTGTTAACTCCGCAGGGTCCGGGTGTCCCCCGGGCCCGAAGGCCCGGGTTCCCCCGGGTAGACGACTCCGGAACTTCATGCTCTTCCTTTGTCATTTTCCGACTCGTAATAGATCTCCCTTTCACTCGCCGCATCCGCTTCTGGTACTTCGTCTCCGCTTTTCCTTTCACGTCTCGATACTGACTTCTCCACGGGTCTCCCCGCCCTTGTTGCCCGGTGTTTCCCTTGGTTTCCTTCCCCTTCCTTGCGTCCGGTTATCTCTGCCTCGTTCCCCACCTACATGACCCAGGTTCATTCTCTTCACCCTACGCATGTGTATCTCTTCAGCTCCTATCTCGCTCTCCCTTTCGTTACCTCCAGTTCGTCCGATTTATTCGCCGCGGCCTTTGCGTCCACAGACGCTCCAGCCATTCCCCGATTTCCTTTCGGATTTCGGTTCTACCGCCCCGGTTTCGGGGCTCGGTTTTTGTGGCCCGCGAGTCGCGCCGAAGCGCCCTCACACCACTCCCCCGGAGCGGCAAAGAACACAGGGTAATGGGTGGCTCATAAACATTTCGTCAATAATGGAGCAGTTCACTGGAAATAGGGGTTTTTTGGGGTGTTTTTCCACTGTAAATTAGGCACCTCGCAGTGCACGTATTTTCTTTCTAAGCTCCGATTCTCTTCCAGATTCGATATCTCCTTCTGGGAGCCTTCCGAAACGACGCCGGAGAACCTCCTTCTCGATTACATGTATGCATCCGCTAATATCTCCAAAGCAAATCGTATGGTCAGTAGCGAAACAGGTTACTATCCTAGATTCGTGAGAGAGCTCGAGCTGCAGACTCCCAATTGAAGAGTCTACTAGGAAAACTCCTCCTTTACCGTCCCAAGATGAGTACCATATGCCTGCGACATCGTCCAACGAAGGACCGAATGAAACTACATCAATGGAACCCAAAGACTCTATTTTCCAAGATCCTAGGGATTCGCCGGTTGAAACGACTCCAGAATCGAGCCCTGCAACCCAACTAGTCCCGCAATCCACCGCGCGGATCGCAGAGTCTCCTACGCTAACGGTAGAGCAGACTTCTCCATATATCTCAGTTACCGATCCATTGCTATGCCCGAAAACTATCCCTCCTCCATCTAATTTACATCCAGCAGTTATCGGCTTATTTTCTTCCAACTCAAGATATTCAATTCCTGTTTCGGATGCAATGGCATATCCACACTTAGGCCTACTTAGTCCCATGATTGCTTGTCCTTGAAAATCAGATAGAGACCAGGCTCTTCCTATCGTGTCACCCTTCCACCTAACTTTTCCAGAATAGTCAATTTTCCATACCGAACCCTCTGAATAGTCCTGAATCTCGAAGTTGTAAACAGACGAAGTCACCCAAACGCACTCTGAAGAAACTCTAACAAGATCGCTAGAACCCTCCAGTTCCACGCACCAAGCCTCATGTCCAGAGGACAACACAATTGAATGAACTCTATCTGACTCTGTGAAGAACAGGAAATCTTTATTCGAATCCGCATTAGAACAAGGACCCTCGAACTTTGATCTCCACATCTCTTTACCGTTGTCCAAATCCCAGCAAGCAACCTCTCCTGATTTTGAGCCCGACACCAGTAATTTCCCTGAGACTCTAACGAAGGCACACTCCCCTCCAATCTCCCTGACCAGGGAGGAGTAGTCAGTCAGACTGAATACTGTCATGTGCACCCCACCACTTCTAAGCACTAACTCCGTAAAGCCTCTCAACCTTTGAGCCAAGATATCTTATGAAAGCATCAGGGGAAGGGTCCTGACCAGTTGCTTCCTTGATTAGCTCCGCTGGCTCCAGCACGCTTCCCCTCGAGTGGACATTGTCCCTCATCCAATTGAGTAGTGGTGAGAAGTCCCCCTCCCTAATCTGAGTATCGTGTTCTGGGAGATCTTTTCTGGCTGACTCGAGCAGTTGAGCAGCGTACAGATTCCCGAGAGTGTACGTTGGGAAGTAGCCGATTGCACCCATTGACCAGTGAATATCCTGAAGGACTCCCAGTGTACGGGAAGGAGCTCTAATTCCCAAGTATTCATGGTACATTTCGTCCCAAGCATCAGGAAGATCATCTACATCTATTTCGCCAGCAATAAGTTGCTTTTCGATCTCATACCTGATCATGATGTGTAGATTGTATGTGGCCTCATCAGCATCAACCCTGATTAACCCAGGCTTCACCAAATTAACTGCCTGCCATAGTTGCTCAGCGCTGACTCCGTCCATATTTTCTGGGAAGAACTTCCTCCACAACGGGATGGACCATTCACAAAATTCCCGGGATCTCCCTACCTGATTCTCCCAGAGGCGACTTTGACTCTCGTGAATCCCAAGACCGTTTGCCTTTCCTGCCGGTTGGAAGTCCAAATCCCTAGGTCTACCCTGTTCGTAAGTACCGTGACCTGTTTCATGCATTGAACCAAACAGGGATCCGAACGGCTCTTCTTCACTGTAGCGAGTTGTCCACCTCACATCATCGGGATTAGGCCCCCCACAGAATGGGTGAGTGGACAGATCCCTCCTTCCTGCCCCGAAGTCGAAACCTATTGCCTCAGAAACACTTTGGCTCAACTCTTCCTGTGCTTTCTGACTCCATGTGCTTTCTGTAACCCATGAGAGATCCGGCCCTTCGTCCCTTTCCACTACTTCCTTGATCAGGGGTGTCACATTTTCCCTAAGACCTGAAAACAGTGGGTCGAGTCTTTCCACGGTTAGACCGCTTTCGTAAAGATCGAGCAGCGCATCGTATCTCAGACCATCATATCCGAAGAAATCGGCCTTCATCCTCGCATGTCTAATCGCTATTTCGAGGTCATCACGGAAAATTGAGAAATCGTCCTTCTCCCTCGCCTCAGTCCAAGAAATCAGAGCCTTGGAACGATGCTTCGCCATCTCTTCAACGAACTCTGTAGGCAACTTCGTTGCCCTGTCAAAAGCCTCCCTTGCAAGCCTGATATTCGCCGATTTAATTACATCCATATCATCATTGGACTCAATTTCATCCAATATTTCTCCTACTCTGTCATCAGTTAGCCTCTCATGTGCAGTCTTCGAAATCCAAGCAAGTTGCTCTGCCCTCAGAGGAGCCGCCTTCGGAGGCATCATTACCTCCTGATCCCAACTCAATAGGCTCCCTATTTGTCTAATTAAGTCGATATCTTTCAGTCTCGTCAGTAATTCTTCGTACGCACTCACGTCTACTCGAGTCAGGACACAGACACATATGTTGCGGCCGAAAAAACTCTATTCAAAAACGAGTATTGATAGCACTCGCCACAAACACAAACCACAGAAATATGCCAAAGAGTCAACTAGTCCAAGCGCTAAATCAAGCTTTATCTTGGGAACTGAGAGCAATAGCAATGTATGCTCACTATTCTGCATACGTGTCAGGGATTCATCGGCTTCATCTATCAACCCACTTCAGCAATGAGGTCAACGAATCTGTGATGCACGCTTCCACAGTTCGCTCCGCTATCGTAAAACTGGATGGAACTGCAATAACTGAGAGGGACCCATCTCCGATAGTTCATACTTCAAATTACAAGGAAATACTCGAAGAGGCGTACCAAACAGAAAAGGCAGCGGCGGAAATTTATGGCAGGATTTTGCCGTTGGTGGAGGAACTCGGAGACTCGGAGCTCTATGACTCCCTAGAAGTGGTCTACTTCGACGAACAACGCTCAGTAGAGGAACTTAGGATGTTGATGAAGGAATAGCCTGAAACACCCTGACATTAATCCCTAATATTCATGCAGACTCGCCCAACCGTGCAATTAGTGGACCGATATCGAATGCATCGAACCTATCTAGCGATCTTACTCTTGTTGGCACCAGTATTTTCGGGTTGCATGGGAGACGGTTCTACCGAATCTATGGAGGTCGAAGAAGAACACTGGCTACCCAGAGTGGAAGATCGTTCGGACCTGATTTACAGAGACGATGATGTATTCAGTAGAGTATCTTCTAATGGGTCATATCCCATCGATACCGTGAGATCGATTTTTGTCCCAGTTCCTGAAATTACTGTTTCAGACGGCGGTGCTGGAGCATTAGGAGGGGCCGAAGTCCACCTAGGCCTCTGGCTTCCAATCATAGAAGGATGTGATATGGACTCTTCAGAGATCCAAGAAGATTGTAAGGTACCGATTATTGCCGAAATAGGCCCATATTATGATGATGGCGACGTAGACGCATTAACTCCTGCAGACAGACTCGGGAGGTTCCTAATTGAGAATTTTGTACCTCATGGTTTCGGAGTAGCACAGGTTAGCGTTTTCGGAACCGGGGAATCTAATCATTGCATGGACCTCATGGGTCTCGATGAACAGTTAGGCATCCACGCAGCTGTCGAGTACCTCGGCAAGGCACCATTTTCCAATGGAAAGGTCGGTGCAATTGGGAAATCATACGATGGCTCAACACCATGGGAAGCGGCTGCGATGGGTTCGCCTCATCTAAAGACGATAGTCCCAATGTCAGGTCTCATTGGTATGCATGATTTAATGTGGAGAAATGGAAGTATGGAGGCAAGAGGAGCGATAATGCACAATGGGGTGTATGGAAGCTTTGGCCTCGATGGTAATCTAGAGGACGCACAGAATGCATGTGAAGGATACATGGAGGGATACTACGCGGGCGTTGGAGCCTACCTTACCGGGGATAACCTCGCTTGGTTAGGAAGCGATTACTGGGCGGAAAGACACTTCCTAACTAGGGCAATTCAGAACTATAACGGCTCTATCTACATCATCCATGGAATGCAAGATTGGAATGTAGACCCCCATATGGCATTTCCCGTACATAATGTGATGATCGATGCAGGATTCGAAGTTAAGGGGCTATACGGTCAATGGGGTCACGACTATCCCGATAGAAGATCGGGACATGAGAATCTGAATGCTGGCAGAGGGGCAGAGGCTTTCCCCTACACACTAAGATGGGACTGGGCAGATGACCTGCTTGAGTGGTTCAACTTCTACCTAATGGGAAAGGGTCCGCAACCAAGACTGATAGCTGAGGTTCAGGACAATATGGGAGGTTGGCGTGTTGAGACCTCATACCCTCCAGATGATATACACTGGATAGATATGGACATGGACTACTGCTCGATTATTGGAGGTAGTGATACTATCACTACAACCTCCAGTCTTACGGTAGAATGCCCAGAATTTGAGGAAGAAACCAGGATTGTAGGGACGCCAACCTTCCATGTTGAAGCTACAATTTCTCAACTTTCCACTAGCGGTCACCTATTCGTTGAGATGGTTCAATCAAGTGACGGCATGCATCTCGGTCATGCTGTGATGGACTTGCGATTTCATAATGGAGGTAAAGATGGAGAGGTACTCTCACCGGGCTCTACAGTGATTGCTAAAATGGAGTTCTTCGGAATGGATGTAATTGTCCCAGAGGGAGATGGGATACAGCTAATACTATCTCAGACAGGTGAGGACTACATTCCTAGCCCCATTTCAATGATGCCAGTTTCAGTAAGCATGGGAGTAGGAAGCATACTGAGCCTTTCTTCAGTTGTTAGAGACTGCAATCAATTGTTTTTACCGCCCATGCAATCAGAATATCCGTTTTGCATCCTTGAAATCGACTGAATTACAAGTCCCTAACCTTGATGCTACATCCCCCTACCGTCAATTCCGTGGCACGCCATAATTCAAGTCCAAATGTCCCGGTTCCTGACAGGATAATTCTACATCTCTGGGAGCAGGACTTCCAAGCAGACCACTTCATTGTCACCTCAGATGTAACTCGCTCTGGGATAGCAGAATCCTGCGCTTTACATCCTCCAAATGTCTCCCGAGCAATGAGGAAACTAAACTCACAGGGACTTATTTCGCAACATAGCAGACCAGTAAGAGGAGACAACCGAAGACAGAAGACTTGGCAACTTACCGATGAAGGGAGGGAAACCGCAAGAGAGAAGATTTCAGAACTTCGTTCCATTTTAGTTCTGATTAGATCGAAAGAGGGAGAGGTACTAGAAATACGAGCAGATGAGGCTGCGAACAAACTCCGAGCTGGCCTAAGCCTGTTGCAGATTTTGATGCATGCACAACATGAGGGAGTACTAAATTTCGGGGATATCCGTTTTGGAGCCCTCGTTGCCGGAGGCACTATAGAACCAAAACCAGGTTCGATTTCACTCCTCACTGGTGCTCATTCAACATACAATACCACTCCACCAAAGACCCGCACAGTACACGGAAGAAAGGAAGAAATCACAAGTCTTGATAACTGGTATCAGTCAGGAAAACCGCTCCTAGCTCTTTCTGGGATAGCCGGGTGTGGTAAGACCACTCTAGTCTCCCACTGGATTTCAGAGTTAATGGCCAACTCAAGCGAATTAAATACGATGTACTATCCATGTCAACCTTGGGACTCCTCCTTGGGTATCGCGACCAGTCTCCTACATCGAATAGGTATCAGAGATGAATCCGAAGATCCGTACAACGTCCTAGATACCCTCCCCTACAAGCCAGCAGCTAGATTGGAAATCGACTCCTTCAGACGCCGTCTAACTGCTCACCTTCTAGATGAAGACTCATTGATTGAACATAATCAAGGAATCGGAACCATCGTAATTCTAGATGACGTTCACAATATTGGTAGCCAAGGAGACCATCTCTTCGGGGCACTTCTCCAAATAGCCGAAAATACCAATCTGAGACTATTGATGATCTCCCGGACGAATTTGGCATTCTACGATCGTAGATATGTTCATACCTTGGATAAGGTATCAGAAATGGCCTTATCAGGCTTGAAAAAAGAGGAGATAGAATCATGGATAGAACAAATCAACATACCCGAGAACGTTCATGCTTCTGAGATCCATAGAGTGACAGGGGGGCATCCACTAGCCGTAGAATTACTCGAATTGTACGGGCAGACAATGCACAAAGACTGGCTCAGATTCTTGGATGAAGAGATTCTCAATGTGCTTCCAAAGCCACATAGGGAAGTCCTATCCATTTTGGCTACCTCTGATAGGCCAGTACCATGGGAAAAACTTGCCAAGGCCGCTGGAGTAGATGGAAACCCTCCCGAACAACTAATCGAGAGGGGTTTGATGTTAGAATTAGAAGAGGGAATGTGGTTACACGAAGCTCTACGAGCTAGGCTATTGAGAGAAGTTGGAAAGCCCTTCCAAGAAAGATTGAACAGACTGAACAGAGATGAGAACTAGGAACTCATATGCCTGTCTAGCCACGAGTCCATACTTTGCTTTGGCACTGCACCAGTCATCCTGTCGACTACCTCTCCGTTTCTAAAAAGAATCAAGGCTGGTATCCCTCTAATTCCAAATCTTCCGGAAGTAAGTGGATTAACATCAGTATTCACCTTTGCAATAGTAATCTCTCTCTCATCTGCAATTTGTGATAGAACTGGACCCACCATCCTACAGGGTCCACACCATGGAGCCCAGAAATCTGCAAGCACCCACTCGTCACTCTTTGTCATCACGTCAAAGTCTGCATCACCAGTATCAACAACCTTGCCCATTGTATTACCTAATCAATTGCATCCTATCAACATGTGTGTTGGAGTTGAGACATTCTTAGAAGGTATTGAGAACCATCCCCCCTTCCCCTTTGACAGGAAATATGCAGATTACACCTAGTATCCTTACTGCAGACTTCTGCAGATTAGGCGAAACCCTGGATGAAGCCATAGAAGCTGGAATAGATTGGTTACACATGGACGTAATGGATGGCAATTGGGTCGTAAACAGGACAATCACGTTTGGACCAGCACTAATCAGGTCAGTAAGGGAAAGAGTGGGACCGGACGTTTTCATCGACTGTCATCTGATGATCAACAATGCAGAGGAGACATGGGAGCAATATGCAGATGCAGGAGTGAACATGGTAATCGCTCATATTGAGGCTGTAGAAGACTTTTCCGGGTTAATCTCAACTCTCCACAATTCCGGTATCCTATCCGGTTGTGTTCTAAACCCTGATACTCCTGTAGAGGACGCACTGCCTATCCTGAAAGAATTAGACCTAGTTCTAGTCATGTCAGTAGTCCCGGGAAAGGGAGGCCAGTCTTTCATCCCAGAAGTAGAGGAAAAGGTAAGGATGCTACGCAGAGAAATAGATATGCAGATTGAAAATGGCGGAAGAAAAACGAAACTCATGATCGACGGCGGCATCAAGTATCATAATGCGAAACTGGTAGCAGACTGGGGAGTCGATGTCGCAGTGGTCGGTTCAGGACTGATTAACAATAAGGGAACCATATCTGAGAATTTAGAATCAATAACCAGAGCTATGGAAACTTAGTTTAATATCGGAACGCCTCCCTTCAAGGTCATGGTAACCACCGATTGGATGACGAAGGAGATTCTCAAGATTGTTCCGGACGCCGAGGTAGAAGTATCCGATTTACACGGAACAGGCGACCACTTCCATGTCAGAGTTATTTCCCAGAGCTTTGAGGGTGTGATGCCTCTTCAAAGACAGAAGCCAATTCTCAACCATTTCAAGCCATTTATCTCCGACAATACTGTGCATGCCCTGGATCTAAAATGTATGACACCAAAACAAGCACAGAAGAATTCTAAGACAGCTTTTGACCCACATGGTCAAGAGACAGAGTTCTTTGGGGTACACATCAGAAGACCAAAGATGGAGTGATTGAAATGAGTTTTGACTGGACACCCGAAGAGCTGCAAAAAGTTGTTGATGAGAATAAAATTGTGATTTTTATGAAGGGCACGCCCGACCAACCACAATGTGGATTCTCAGCACGAGGGGCCCAAGTCATCAGCATGGTTGCAAATGAACTTGGGATGGAGACATTTGCTAGTGTCAACGTCCTTTCGGACCCTAGAGCAAGACCAGCTCTTAAGGAGTGGTCAGATTTCCCCACCATTCCTCAAGTTTTCATCAATGGACAATTGATCGGAGGGTCCGATATCGCCTTGGAGATGTATGAATCAGGAGATCTTCAGAACATGCTCAACGACACAAGTAATCCATCAGAGTGAGGGGGGCCGATGAAGGCGCCGGCAGATGACCGGCGCATTATGCTGATAGCCCTTGGAGGCGCTTCGCTACTCTCGTTTGCACCACTGCTTTACATACAATCCGAAACAACTCCGATTACCGGGGCCTTCTTCAGAATGGTTTACGCAATCCCAATACTATTCATCCTAGTTTGGTATTTGGATAGGGAAGACAAGAGATCATTGAACAAGAGGATGCTCACCTTTGCTGCTGGAATCCTTCTGGCCATTGACTTCGCAGGATATCACAGTGCCATTGACTACATTGGAAGTGGAATAGCAACATTAATCGGAAACTCTCAGGTAATTATTGTCACATTAGTTAGTTGGTGGCTATTCGGTGAGAGGCCAAATCGGATGATACTGCTGGCATTGCCGATGGTAATGGTTGGACTAGTTTTCATATCTGGTATCTGGGATGATGAACCATATGGGGAAGATCCTTTGAAGGGAGTCATAGGAGGTATCGTCGCAGCAATCTTCTACTCCTCTTTCCTGATTCTGTACAGGTACTCAAATAGAATCCAAGCCCCCTCCACCAATCTCCAATTCGATGCTACCATTGGAGCAGCAATCGGGCTTCTTCTGGTTGGAATCACTCCCTTGGAAAGTTTGGACATCGAACCAATAGACTTCACAATGAACTGGCCTGGTCACGGGTGGCTATTCCTATTAGCCATATCATGCCAAGTAATTGGGTGGATTGCGATTACATTCGCCCTCCCTCGCCTTCCAGCTGCACATACCTCCTTCGCGGTTCTATTACAACCGGTTCTCACAATAGTCTGGGGTGTAATCCTTCTTTCTGAGCAGCCTTCGTTGCAACAGATATTTGGGATGACCCTCATTTTCTCAGCTATCATCGCTGTGACTTTGTTTGGGGGGTCTCAAACCAGGAAAGATAATATCGATTAGAAATTATACATTCCCTTCCAATCTTAAGCAGTCCGCTAACCGACCAAAAGGTGTACAGGAGAGAGATAAATGCGAGGGGATGGGATGCACTCAGCGAGAACCTTTCTTCCTGTACGGTTATGGCAGGCAGAAGGCAATAGTTAATCGTTGTGAGGAAAGGGGGAAAATCTGGACAGAATTTTAGAAAATAAATATCAATTTACTCCACTGTCAGAATCTCTGGACCACCCTCTGTGACGTATACTGTATGCTCGAATTGCCCCACAACCCCATTATCGACATCTCTGAGTGCGCTGTAGACCTCTAGGAACCTAATCGATGTCAACTTCTTGATTAGAGCCCTCCATTTCCTTCTCAGGGACTCTTCGTCCTCCTCTGGGAAGGGTTTGCTAAGCAGAGGGAACGCCCATCTCTCTGCGAAAGGTAGGGTGTTGTACCTCTCTTCGATATATCTTGCCATAGTAGCGCCCAGTGGTTTCAATTTACCCTTGGATAGGGCCTTCCTAATCTTCACATCTCCGGTCACTCTCAGGATATTGGATGAATCAGATGGAGGGACATTCTCAATCATCCCACTATTTCCTGTGGTATTGAATGGCTCAACCGCATATACTCCTCCTGCCTCAACCACCCCTTTGTAGCCAGGATTGTTTGGACCGCATGCGAACATAGGTATTGAAACCCCAGAGTGTAGATTCCATCTTTCCATCTTGTGACCGCTCAGATTCCTGATTGGTTCAAAGCCAGCATCTATCGATGCTTGTTGTGCCGCCTCTCCGACCACATGCCATGGAGTTCCCGGGTGCATTTTTTCGATAGCTGCATCTCGTGCCTCTCTCGCTGCTCTGATCTGCTCAGTATGCTCTCCCCCATTACCCACTTCTACTGTGAGAGCATTGTCTCCCAGGGCCCCTTTGATGTGGACGCCAACATCCAGCTTGACCAAGTCCCCTTTTTCGAAGATCATCTCGCCCTCGAAACCCTCAGGAGGAGTCAGCTCTGTGTTGGAAGTGTAATGTGCGGCCATTTCGTTAACAGATATAGTAACAGGGAATGCGGCCTTACCTCCGTGCCTTCTGATGAACCTCTCTGCTGAATCTATTACTTCTGACCACTCCTTTCCTTCTACAATCTCTCCCTTTATTCCTTCAAGGGTCCTTCTGGCTACGTGACCAGCATCTCGCCATTGTTTCAGATCCTGTTCTTCCACCATGACAAAACCTCCTCTGAACTTACCTTACCTTCTCTGATCACTTCAATACTCAACGACTCAGGTGATTCGCAGACCGTATGCCATGCTATCAAAGTACTGGGTGGTCCTCCTTCACAGACGCCATCGACGCCTACAATTGATTCCTCGGTCCTTCGAAGAGACTCTGCGGCTTCCACACAATCTAACAACGGCTCCTGTCCAGAAATATTTGCACTCGTTGCCGTAAGCGGACCCGTTCTAGTAAGCAACTCCTTGGCCGTTCTGTTCGATACCACTCTAACGGCTACCTTGTTCCCTCCAAGTCTGGAATCCAACTCATTCTTTGCTCTAAGTATAACAGTCAGAGATCCTTCTGGAAACACATCGAGAATTTCGTTTACGTCATCAGGAACATGAACTATCTTACTAGCCTGACTCAGACTCACAACACCGAGGCTCACAGGAGCTCGATTATTTCTTCCCTTTATCGCGTAAAGTCTGTCTAAAGCATTAGAATCTGGGATACAACCCAGTGCAGGTAGCGTAGACGTAGGATAAACGATACAACCTCCTGAAAGAACCCATTCGATGGCTTCTTCCAAGTCTACACCTACCTGATATTCTTCCTACTCGCTGGAGGAAGCGACTCAGAATGTGCGACGATTGTACCCACACTTAGATCGAGATTTGATTGATGGGTATGCCTCTGGGAAATTCTCGCTAATTCGTAAACACCGAAGTATAGGTTCAGGACTGGAATTAGGTAGAGTAACTTCGCAAAGGCCCTCCTATCCCAAATATTGCTTTCCACTTTACTCCCATCTTCCATAACGATGGCAATTCCCAGGACTTTTTGACCAAGAGACCTAGAGAATGCCAAACCCGTTAATCTCCAGTACAGCCAGTGAGTGGTGAGAAAAATAGCAGCGAAGGCAACAGCATAATGGAAATCCGAGGAAACCCACAGGGAGACGTTCAATGCGTTTGCAATCATCCCCCTAGTAGCCAAATTTAGAATCGATACAACGATAACTACGTCAATCACGAAGGCTACAAGCCTCTTTGCTCCGGAGGAGAGGATTGTACCATCCGGAACAGACCAGTGTCCCTGCTCTTGAGAAACAATGGCCTTGGCTAGAGTCCCCCCTCCATGTATGGAGATTGGGGAGTCATGATCGCCCATTGTCACGCCTCACGCTGTACCCAAGAGATGCCATGCCTCAAGTTTGCTACTCCTGATGTGATCAATCCAAGCTCTCCAATTATGGTCATGTCTGAGAGTTTCCGGGTTACCGACCACTATGAGACCTCTCCTAGATCTGGTTAGTGCTACGTTCAATCTCCTACCATCAGAAAGGAAACCTACATTCCCATCGGGGTTAGATCTTACACTGGAGAAAATTATCACGTCCTTCTCTCTTCCTTGATACCCATCCACCGTCCTGACCTCAACATCCTGCATTGACTCCGGAATCATATCCCTTATCGCCCGTACTTGGCCGGCATATGGAGTAACTATTCCTATGCTCGAGAATTCTAGCCCACCCTCTTCGATTAGCCCCATTAATATCTTCACAACCCATGAAGCTTCCAGAGAATTCTCCTTCGAGGCTCCGTCTGGAGATAGTAACTCCTCGCCCTCGACAGGTAGGAATGCTAGAGGAGCATCCCAATCAGGCCAGAGCATACCTGCAGGAGCCTCTCTATCCGACTTATCCACCCCGTCCTCGAGTTTCCCATCATAGAATCTATTGTTCGGAAAATCAGAAATTGAAGGATGCATTCTGTATTGGGTGGTAAGCATGAGCGGAGCGATACCCATCTCAACTAGGCGTTCGAATAGTGACCTATCCAAACCACCTTTCTCTGCTCGACGTGAAATAACGGTTGGGGGTAGTTGTCTATGGTCTCCGACTAGAACAATCTGTCTAGATCCCTTAACCAGGGGAACCAATGATGCTGGTTCCGTCGCCTGAGTTGCCTCATCGATAAGAACCCTAGAAAAACTCCTTCCGTCGAGTAGATCGTGTCCGGAACCTATGCATGTACAACACAGAACTTGGGCCCTATCCAGAATATCATCCCTAATCTGTCTTTCAAGCCTCCTTACCTCCTTCCACCCTCGACTCAAGTCCCTATGTGCAAGTCCTTTTTCCTTCCCTCCTCGCATCCCCTTTATCCTACGGGATAGCTTTTCATTCCTCTCAATCTCCTCGATCAAGTCCCTGTTAAGCTCGTGACTCTCCATCCTAGCATCCATTGTGGCTTCTCTCAGGCTCTCTCTAACCTTCACTGGTTGTCCTAGTCTTACAGTCCTGATTCCTCTTTCCAGCAGGCCCTCAAGTAGGTTATCGACAGCAACATTAGAATCTGCGACAGCTAGGACGGTACCAGTATCTTGAATCGCCCAGTTCTCCAATATTCTTACCGCAGTATGTGTCTTTCCCGTACCCGGAGGACCCTGAATCAAAGTCAACCTCCTACTGATCCCCATCCTGGCAGCCTCCCTCTGGGACTCGTTCAGGTCATTAGGAAGTGGAACCCTAACCTCCTTTGCCCCTTTCATCTCTGGAATTAGGGAAGCAGTAGCTTCTGGATCGTGTACAAGACCAAGTAGAAGCTCCCTTAGTGGGGCACCTCCACCCTCTTCGAAAATCGAATTCAACGCATCTCTCATTCTGTCGAATGCAACTCGGTTGGCTCCTCTGTCAATTCTCCACGTTCCTTTTCTAAGTCCCTTTGGAGCCTCAGGTAGCACCACTCTAATCGAGTCTCTGCTTCTATTGCTGACTACTGCCTCTATGGGTTTCTCAGTCAATGGATTGCTCCTACTGAGCATGATGATGTCACCCTGCCTGAATCTATGAGAGCCCAGACCCCTCCCAGCTCCTCTTCGAAATCTTACCACTCGTTGGCCGAATAACCAGCCATCAGTCTTAGCGCTCAAACCAAAAAGAGCAATTCCATGAGCCTCGAGCTTCTTATCCGCCCAATTCCTCAATCTCTCCTCAGTTATTGCTAACTCGTCTTCTAATTCCCATCTGATGAGACGAAGATAGGCTTCATGGTGGTCTTGGCTCCTCTTGAACCGACTCTCGATATACTTCTCAGAACCTGCCACGCCTTACCGGTACCTCCAGCCCCTATCACGGTTACTTGATGAGCCTCTGACTCAATAATCAATCCATTTCCAGTGAGAATTAAACGCTCGAAGTATTCGAGACAAACATCCAGGAGGGACGGGACTGGTGTTCGACAGATTCAAGTCATGGAGTAATTCAAATTCTAAGGGCCTAGTTTGCCCATCTTGTCAACATTCTAACCAAGAGGGTACAAGGGTTTGTACAAGATGTTACTATCAAATCGATCGACCTTCTTTCCAGCAGAATTCCGGACTAGAAGAGGATGAATCTACAGATCTACTAGACCAACTTATGTCCGAGATTGAACATGAGGAGGAGGATGAAATCACGCCCCCTTCATTCGCGTTAGATGACTTAACAGTCGAAGTATCACAATACGGGGATGGAGAAGAAATCGTACTCGATAGAAAGCCAGACTTCGACTCAATGGCCCCTTCAGAGGCAGATGTCGATGAGGAATACGAACTGACTGCAGATGACATCCCCCAATTTGTCCAGAAGTTTGAGGTTCCGAAGGATTTACCAGAAGAAGAGGAAATTATTGAGCAGAGACAAATCGAATTAATTCAACCAAACTCTGAAACACCAAGGTTCGTACAGCCTTCACCTCCAAGTGAATTAATCGATGCAGAGGAGAGTGGTGTGTCGCTTCCTAATCAACCACAATTGGAGTCCGCAGACTTTGATGGAGATGGAAGGATTGACGAATTTGAAGCGGCATTCTCCACAGAGTCCCCAGAATTGGACAACTCTCCTGAAATACCTTCTGCTCCTTCATTCTCGATTCCCAAAATCACCTCTCTTCCCATACAAGAGGAAAGAGTCGCACCCTCACCAGAAACAATACCAAAGTTGCCCTCGGCTCCAGTCATCCCTCCACAAGAAACTCCTCCAGACCTAAATGAGCACTCTGAAGAGCCCCCTTCTTTTTGGCCTTGGCAGCAACAAGAAGAATGGCCCGCTGCAGAAATAATCAAACAATTACAATCTGCAATCAGATCTGCAAAGGAGCAGAATACAGCCCAAGCCACCGTATTACTAGATGAAGTAGGTCCTCATCTGGGGAACAGGACCTCATTGGTGTATTCAGTAGGAAGGCTACTAATGTCGATTGGTAGGAATTCAGAAGCGAGGAGGATGGTGGAATCTGCGATAAAACTACATCCAGATAACCCAGACCTAGTTCGAGCAAGTGAGAAACTGATTTCATAACCTAGACGTCGACGCAGAACTGATGCGGCGGAACCCTTCCCCGAGAACGATGCAGAGACGAGCCACCTCCACTATTCGAGTGGATGAGGGGCTGGTTCTAAGACCAGCTTCAAAGTCTCACATAGCAGAAATAGTCGAAGCATTCGAGGAGACCTGGCCAGATGTGATGAGGGCAATGCCATGGATTAATCCAGATAAGGAAATAAGACCTCAGATTGAGGATTTCATCAGAGACACCGAGAGGAAGGGCAGATCGGGTCTTCTTCATCACTGGGTGATGATACGTCCATGGGATGGTTTTGTCATTGGATTAGTCGGTTTCGATAGAGTTACTAGATCTAAGAGGGCGACTTGGAATTTGGGATATTGGGTAAGGAGCTCTGAACAGAGACACGGATATGCCAGGCGAAGTATAGACTCAGTTCTAGATTGGTTGGGACAGGTCGGCAAAATGATTGTAGAAGTCAAGGTCGACCCAAAAAATACAGCCGGTTCAAAGACCGTAATTAGAACCGTTAGGAAATGGAAAGGAGAAAGATGCGTTTCAGGAGATTCACCGATCACTGTTGCTGGAATCAGGACAATGCACGAGTGCCATTTGATAGTGCTGGGGCCCGGAGCATCCCCATCATAGGCAGACAAAACCGTCGACCCATTCAAAAAACACCTCTTGACTGGGGATTCTGCCCAACAGGGCAGTGATTGCCATGCCCCCCCCAGAACCCCGACAAACTCTTCCCGATACGGACCCAGAGGAGACGGATGAATGGCTGGAATCCTTGAGGACCCTAGCATCGTCACAGGGAACGTCGAGGGCGCGGCTACTCCTACAGGAGGTGATGTCAGAAGCGTCTTCCTTGGGTATCGACATTTCCCCGTCTAGAACCCCGTACCTTAACTCAATTTCCGTTGAGCAACAGTCTCCATATCCTGGTAACCTAACATTGGAGAAAAAGATCCAGAATCACGTACTCTGGAATGCGGCCGCTATTGTCTCAGATGCAAATAGGAGAATTGACGGGATAGGCGGGCATATTTCCACCTACGCCTCAAGCTCGACTTTGTACGAAGTAGGATTCCAGCATGTATTCAGAGGAAAGGATTTCAATGGCATTGGAGACGCCTTGTTCATCCAGGGACACGCTAGTCCTGGAATTTATGCTCGAGCATTCCTAGAAGGAAGAATTTCCGCAGATCAGGTTTCAAAATTCAGGCAGGAGGCCTTCGTGGAGGGACTGTCTTCATACCCCCATCCACGACTAATGCCAGAATTCTGGGAGTATCCTACCGTTTCAATGGGTCTAGGGCCACTTGGTGCCGTAATGCATGCGAGATTCTGGAAGTATCTCAATCAAAGAGGAATCGCAGATACATCGGAGAGTCGGGTTTTCGCCTTCTTAGGGGACGGAGAGATGGACGAACCAGAGTCAATAGCTTCCATAGCAGTAGCCGGTAGGGAAAAGTTGGACAATCTAATCGTAGTAGTAAATTGCAATTTACAGAGGCTAGACGGTCCTGTAAGAGGGAATTCCAGCATCATCCAGGAATTAGAGGGCCTCTATCGAGGAGCGGGATGGAAAGTAATCAAGCTAATCTGGGGGTCAGGATGGGACAGAGTATTCCAAAGAGACACCAAAGGGGAGCTTCTGGAGAAGATGGAGAGTATCACTGATGGGGACTGGCAACGACTCAGCACTCTATCAATCGACGATTTCCGAGAAGAGATGTTCTCTGGAAGCGAGTCTATGAAGGCCCTAGGAACCTCAATTTCCGATTCTGAGATAGAAGGTCTAACCAGAGGGGGGCACGATCCAGTAAAGGTATATTCTGCATACAAATCAGCTATTTCTGCACAGGGTCCAGCTGTAATTTTGGCACATACAGTGAAAGGCTGGGGAATCGACTCTTTCGAGGGTAGGAACTCAACTCACCAAAAGAAGAAGATGACTATCGACGACCTGAAAGCTTACCGTGATGCTCTGGAGATTGATATCGAGGATTCCAGACTCGAAGAAAATCCCTTCATCGCACTAGAAGAAGACTCGGATGAGATCAAGTATCTGATCGAAAGAAGAACCGCACTCGGTGGGTATCTACCCTCAAGAAAACCCTTGAAAATTAACTTCGATCTTCCCGGAAAAGACACATATTCAGCATTCGACCAGGGTACCCCAGAAGGTCAAGAGGTTTCTACAACCATGGCTTTCGTTCGCCTGCTAAGAAATCTGATGAAATCAGAGATAGGTCCAAGAGTCGTGCCCATCATCCCAGACGAAGGCAGAACTTTCGGAATGGATCCGCTATTCAGCGAGTTTGGGATTTTCGCTTCCAGAGGCCAAAAGTACACTCCAGTAGACCATAAGATGCTCCTGAACTACAGGGAGTCGGAATCAGGGCAGGTCCTTCAGGAAGGAATTTCGGAGGCAGGAGCCATTGCCTCATGGATATCAAGTGCTACTTCGTATTCTAGTGCAAACTCTGCTACCATTCCTTTCTACACCTTCTATTCAATGTTCGGATTTCAGAGGGTAGGGGATCAGATTTGGAGTGCTGCAGACGCTCGCGCACGCGGCTTCCTGATGGGCGCGACCGCAGGGCGGACTACGCTTAACGGAGAGGGTCTACAACATCAGGATGGACACAGTCTATTGATGGCCTCGGCAGTTCCTTACTGTCGAGCGTGGGATCCTGCATATGCCTACGAGCTAGCCGCTATCATCAGACATGGAATAGATGAGATGTGGGGCGAGAATCTTGATGTCTTCCACTATGTGATGCTTTACAACGAGAATCAGCAGCAGATGCCAAAGCCACCTGACGTGGATGAAGGCATCGTTAGAGGAGCGTACAAAATAGAAGAAGTGGGAGAGGGAAGAAAAAAGATTAGGCTACTCGGATCAGGCCCAATCCTGAGGAACGTTAGGGAAGCAGCCTCGGAACTACTCAGTGAACACGGGATATCATCGGAGGTTTGGTCCGTTACCTCCTACGGGGAACTTCGCAGAGAAGGTCTTGAGCATGAAAGATCAAGACGCCTGAATCCTGAGATTTCCGAAGAACCATACGTCTCCAGATGTTTTGGAGACGAAACGCCCACAGTCGCTACTTCTGACTACATCTGCTCCATCCCTGAGATGATTCAGAGATGGATAGGGGGCAGATACATTGTACTCGGAACAGACGGTTTCGGAAGATCAGACACACGAGAAGCCCTTCGTTCGTTTTTCGAAATAGATACAAACAGCATTGTTGTTGCATCGATTTCGGCATTGGAGCAAGAAGGGGAATTACCTTCTGGCACGGTAGAGAAAGAATTGGAAAAGAGAAATCTAAACAAAGAGAGAATAGACAAGACAGAGTGATTAAATTGGGTAGAGTCTCAAACGCTTTCAGATTCACGTTTAGATGGGTTCCATGGGTCATCACAGGAGCTTCCATAGCCTATCGTAGACTCCCCGATAAATCTCAGAATGAAATCAGAGAAGTAGCAAAGGAGCCACGTAAGTGGGGGGAGGGATTGGAGAAGGCTTGGGATGCTTCGAGAATAGGGGCTGAGCATTTCCAAAAGACCTCAGGAACATTGGCCAACATACTGATAGGGAGAAGGGTCAGTAGAAAGGAGAGAATTCAGGCTAGAGACGACTTGGCTGCTTTGAGTTTAGTAGTGCCTCCTTTGAGAGTTTTCATGATTCCAGGAAGTCAGATTCTGCTGGGGATAATGGCACGAGTCACTCCTTGGCGACTAGTTCCTGATGCTTGGATTCCTCTGAATGCTCTGAAGAAGATTAGGGAGGAAGAAACACCTTCTTTGGATCAAGAAAGCACCCAAGTTCGAAGGATGCTAGGAAGATAACTCATTCAATCATAGTAATATTCGAAAGGAAGTAGTTATGCTTCAGCGCATCTTCTAAACTAATCCAGTCTGGCACCTCGCCCTTGAAATTATCATATCTATGTCCTGGAATCAATCTCCAATCCTTAGGCAGACTACTGAGAATCTGCTTGGCTCTAATCAAGCTCCTCTGCTGTGCTTGGGGATCTCCCCCGGGAAGATCCACCCTCCCAGCGCTCCTGACGAAGAGAAGATCACCAGCATGGTAAACTCCATGCCCGTGGAAAGTTACGTGACCAGGTGCATGTCCGGGTGAGTGAGTAATAGTAATCTCAATAGATCCTGCAGACCAATCTACGCTTTCTCCGGGTTCACAATCCCAAGTATTGGTGAAGTCCACCTTTCTGAATACAATATTCCCCAATAGGCTAGGCACTCTTGCATCTTCATGCCCCCAGACCTCAAGATCTGGGAATCTATCGATCATTCCTGGAAATCCTGCTGCATGGTCTCGATGAGTATGCGTATACAGGAGGTGCGTAGGTCGGAGCCCTTCTTTTTCTAACTTAGAGCACCACTTCCCGGCGTCGAATGGATCAACGATTGCGACAATTTCATTGGCTCGGTCCACGAAGGCAGTATTCATGTTCATCAGGTTGCCCATTTGGGTTACCCAGACCTCTACTCCATCTTCCCAAATCGAAGTATGAAACTCTCCCTCGGACAGCATGAACCTTGCGAGTAAGACATAGGACAAAGTCGTAATGCATATACAAGCGATACTAAGCGCTAAGTTCGAGCAAATGCCATACGACGCCCAAGAGATCGAGTCCAGATGGCAGAACAAATGGTCCAAGGACAGAGTATTCGAGGCCGAGATTGATGACTCTAAACCCAAGTTCTACTGCCTTGAGATGTTCCCATATCCATCTGGGCACATGCATATGGGCCATGTCAGGAACTACTCTATCGGCGATGCGATGGCACGCTTCCAGAGATTAATGGGAAAGAACGTACTCTATCCGATGGGGTATGACTCATTCGGAATGCCAGCGGAGAATGCCGCTAAGAAAGAAGGCGGGCATCCTCATGATGTCACACATAGCAACATCTCTAGCATTCGTTCCGACCAAGAAAGGATGGGCTACTCATACGATTGGAGGAGATTCTTGGCGACATCGGATGTGGATTACTACCGTTGGAACCAGGAGATGTTCCTAATACTCAATGAGAGGGGTCTGATTGAGCGGAAGTCGGCTCCAGTAAACTGGTGCATTGACTGTGATACCGTTCTGGCTAACGAGCAGGTAAGAAACAATAGATGCTGGAGATGCGGATTGGAAGTAGTCCAGAGAGACATGGCACAGTGGTTCGTAAGGATGACTGAGTACTCCGACGAGTTGCTCGATGAACTCGATAGTATCTCGTTCCCCGAGAATGTTAAGGCTATGCAGAGGAACTGGATTGGGCGCTCCAATGGAGCCCATATCGACTTCCGAGTGGCCGACTCTCCATCAGTAATTGGAGTGTTTACCACCAGGCCTGACACCATTTTCGGAGTCACTTTCCTCACTTTGTCACCAGAGCATCCTTTGTGTGAAGAATTGTGTTCAGGTAGTGAGTGGGAAGAAGGATGGAGAGCCCTCAAAGAAGAATGCTCACGAATGTCTGAGTTCGAGAGAGTGAACATGCTGAAGGAGAAGAAGGGCGTCTTCTTAGGTAGGCATGCAATCAATCCACTGAATAATGAGAGGGTTCCAATATACGCTGGTAATTTCGTGGTCTCTACCTATGGAACGGGCGCGGTTATGGCAGTCCCGGGGCACGATCAAAGAGACTTTGATTTCGCAACTGAGTACGATCTCGAGATAAGGAGGGTACTCGAAGAAAACCGCTCTGGCGACATCAACGAACCAATGAACAGGGCATTCGAAGGATACGGCCCAATGGTCAACTCTCCAGTAGACGGTTTTAACGGACTCTCCGGAGATCAAGCAAAGAATGCCGTAATTTCCGCTCTAGAAGAGAAGCAAGCAGGACATGGCAAAGTTGAGTATCGTCTAAAGGATTGGCTACTGAGCAGACAGAGGTTCTGGGGGACTCCTATACCCATGATTCATTGCAAAACATGCGGAATTGTCCCTGTACCTCGGGAAGATCTTCCGGTTGAGCTACCCCTAGACGTAGTGTTCACCGAAGATCAAAGTGGCAATCCTCTCGAGTCGCATCATAGCTTTGTGCATACCATTTGTCCTAAATGCGGAAGTGAGGCAAGGCGAGAGACCGATACAATGGACACGTTCTACGACTCATCATGGTATTTCATGAGATTTTGCGATGCGAACAACGACGATTCCCCGTTCAATCGCTCGTCTGTAGATTATTGGATGGATGGCGGAGTTGACCTGTACATAGGGGGGATAGAACACGCTGTCATGCATCTACTCTATGCTAGATTCTTCACAAAATTCACCAGAGATGCTGGGATGAACGAGGTCGGTGAACCATTCGGAAGGTTGGTCTGTCAGGGCATGCTCAATGCTCCTGCCCCGTACTGCATCGATTGCAATTCTGAGTACCATGTTGACTACTTCGAATCCGCTTGCCCGACCTGCGGAAAAAAACTTTCCAGCAGATCAGCAAAAATGAGTAAATCTCTTGGAAACACCGTTAGCCCCGAAGAGATGATTTCCAGATTCGGAGCGGATACGGTAAGGCTGTTCATTCTATTTGGCGCTAATCCTGAGGCAGGAATGGACTGGTCTGATAGCGCGTTGGAAGCTAACCATCGCCAAATCAACTCTCTTTTCGACGCCATAGATGAAGCAGTGGCACTATCGGATGCTCCTTCGAAAATTGATGGATGGCTGTTATCGAGAATGAGAGCGAGTCAGAATAAATGGATCGAAGCAATGTCCGATGTCAGTCTGAGGGAGGGGGTGATGATAAGCCACTTCGAAATGCTATCGGATTGGAATTGGTACCTCCGGAGAGGGGGTCTAGATAGAACCACTGCGATGAAATTCTTAGAGGGATGGATTCCAATGCTCGCCCCCGCAACACCTCACATTGCAGAGGAATTCTGGAATAAGTTCGGCGGTAAAGACCTCCTTGCAGCACTTGAGATTCCTATTCTCAGCATCGAATCAGATGACTTGCACAACTTGGCAGAAGAGGAATACCTGAAGAACATCATATCCAGTGCGAGGAATCTCAGGACTCTGGCAGAGAGACACTCCAAGAAACCGATTTCCAGAGTAGTCATACAGACGTCTCCAATCTGGAAATCGGATCTAGCATCGGAGGCTATCAAACTTCATTCCTCTGAGTTTGACTTCAAAGCAAACGGTCAAGAGCATGTCAAATCTCTGGAAATATTCAATGAAGAGTCAACAAGGGGGGAGGTTTTTCAAACGTGGAACTCAATTATAGTTGGAGGAAAGAAAACTAGAGGGAAAATCTACACTTGGTCAGATAGATCCAGATATCTACTATTAGAGGGAATCGATGAACTAGGTATCATCTCTGCTAACTCAGATTTCATTGCATCAGCCCTAGGAGTCGAGGATGTCGAAGCATACAGGGTAGGAGACGGAGAAGACGTAGGGGAGAAGGCAAGAATTTCCTTCCCGTTAGAACCCGGAATTGCTTTTTTGTAGGTGAATCATGGCTGCAAAATCTACTACCACCGTCCTCTTCGATGACCAATGCGGTAAATGTACCAGATGGGCAAATTTCATCCAGAAAAGAGACCCGAAATCGAGAGTAAACTTAGTGGGCCAGAACAGCGAACAAGGAAAGGAGATTTTACTAGACATCCCAAAAGAAATGGAGGGATTGGATTCTATTTTCCTGATTTCTAATGACGGGAGATGGTTCCCCAAGAGCGCTGCAATTTGGAGAGTATGCAGAAAATTGGCATTTCCATGGTCTTTGGCATCAACAATGTTTCTCGTACCTTGGCCAATTCGGGACTTCTTCTACGATGCTTATGCAAGAATGAGAAAGTAGTCTCTGACAGGTGGGTTCATGGGGCTCCAACATCTGGAGGTATTATTGAGTGAAGACGGGAGTGCCAAGCGGCGTCGAGGACGTCGGGGCCGCCGCCGAAGACCAAGGAAGGGGAACAAACCCCCCATGGATAAGGGCAGGGGCGCCAAAACAGAGGACATCGAAAGAGCACTGTCCAGGTTTGACCTAGATCCCAGACCGATGGGAATACCAGCAGAAATTGATCCACCCCCTAGGAAGAAAGAAATCAGATGGAACACGAACGCGGTTTCTAGGGAGGTACAGAATAGAGCAGGGAAGATTGCCTGTATCCCGGGCGAATTTGGTTTTCTTCCGGAGGAAAGAGTCCAAGAAATTGCTTCGGATCTGGATGGTCTACCAATCTCATTGGAACAGGCCCTATCCCTCAGAGCGGCATTAAATCAGGAGAAGAGCGTTTACTCTCACTCAAAATTGATGCGTAGGTCGAATGAGCTCAGCAGGAGGTATGATTCAGGAGAAAGCGTGATTACTCTCTCTAAGAGGTTCGATGCACCACCAGTAAACACATTCAGGGCTATACTAACCGGACGAGGCTGGACCAAGACCAGGATTAAGGACACACTAAACAAGAATCCCTCCAAATTAAACCAGAGAGACAGGGAGCAATTCGAACTCGCTGAGTCAGTTGACCGAGTTAGCTCGGTCAACCAGACCGAGACTCAGAGTGCAGCCGAGGTTTTCGAAGAGATACTTTGTGACCACTTCTCCTCTTTGGGGATAAGGTTCAGACGTCAAGAGGAACTACTCAGGGAACAGACAAAAGAGGAAGGTAGAGCGATTATAACTCCAGACCTACTCCTGATAGATGATGTCAGAATAAATGGGATTCCATGTGCCTGGATAGACGCTAAGCACTTCTTCGGGGCCGATCTAAAGTTTCCGAAGAAGAAAACTCAGAAGCAGGTAGACAGATATGTAGCCGAGTATGGCCATGGAGCCCTAGTTTATCGACATGGCTTCTGCGATGGACTGAGGCTAAGAGGGGCAATCAAGCTCGACTCCAGTCCTTTAGATCTAAAGCCACTGGAGGATTTCCATGAGAACTCTAAGTCTTAGTCTCTATCTTAATTCCCCTACTCTACTGGAGAATGAAGAGAGTCCGTACTCCTCCAATTCCTCAGAAATCTTGTAGATCCAATCTTCTTGCCCATCTGGATTTTTTGGTACAATTACGACACTCTCGCCCAACATACAAAGCATAACAGATAAGCTTTCAGAGAACTCTGAACTGTCAATAGCTTTTTTTACAAACTCGATAATTTCCGACCTCGATGCATCCTTCTCAAGACCGCTGTCAGATGAGAATTTCTGTGATTCCTCAATAAGCTCCGACCACCTTTGCTTGTTCCATTCCCCTTTAGCGATTCTCTCCATTGAATGTTTCCCTGCCAGGCAAATCTTACTTCTCCATTCTTCATTATCGATGTAACTTGAGGTGTGCCTTCCCGTCTTCTCTTTCCAAGAAATTAGAACCGGTATTTCTAGATACCAACCCTGGGATACTCCTGGTCCATTATCTAAAAGAGATCCAGAAAATGGGGATCCAGCAGCAATTCTTCTCTCCACTCCTCCCGAGGAAAGAGCAGTCGTGTCACCCAATCCGCTAGATCGCTTTCTTTCGACAATATGGGCGACGAGAAAAGATCTCCTCACACACTCTTCGTGGGGGATTCCGATTGCTCTCTGAATAGCCATCGATGATGCCACTGCACCCGAGGCCGACATTCCGAAACCTTGAGATGTCGGCAAGGACATTATGATGTCCAGCTCCCAATCAAAATCTCCTATCTCAGGAATCTGCTCCACTAACTCCGACAGCACGTCTTGATACATTCTTGAGTCATATTCCTCATTCTTGAATCTGACAATCATCTTTCCGGAGCCATTCTCTCCTTTCGCTATTGCCTCTACTCCGTCTTTGAGGCAAATACCCGCACCTCTGCTTCCTTGATACACCGGATCTTCACTTGAATCATCAATGGTAAAAAGAAGAGTGATGTGCGCCCCGCATTGGCCCCTGCCCAGAACTATAGACATGATAATTCACTCAGCAAGATGGTAATGAATCATTGTAATTCATAGAGAATTTGATAGGTCATTCTCAAGAGATACAAACCTTCCTTCAAGTTCCTCGATTGCCTTCATGAAAGCAGTTTTTGGACTCATTGAACCATCTGTCTCAAACGAAAGAATAAATTCTCCTGAGACCTCTTCGAGGGAAATTGCATCTTTGAATGTCCTTGATTCCTCTGTCCCCTCCCCTACGTGATTCAACTCATCAGAAAGAATGGCGACCTTGCCAACATCTTCCAACCTTCCATCCTTGTTGAAATCCTTGGCTGAGATTTCTAGGTCCATGTCCCAGAGAATCTTTGCCTTGGTTTTGTTGTTCAGTACCCCAACCCTTCTGGGGTGGAAAGTAACACCACACACTGGGGACCACTTTGTATGATCCCTTCCTCGACCCATGATGGCAGTCGCATAGAATTCTATCATTTGCCCCTTCATTAGCTTGGTAATTGGTATGCTCTTGAACTCGTCTGGAATCTCAAGAGCTTCCTCTCCAAGATACTTCATGTCGCCTGCAGTGACCCAACGTCCTTCCTCAGTTCCGAAGACCACACAAGTGTAAATCATCTGGCATTCTAAGCAGCCCCTGTCGGCCTCAACAAGATCCTTGCAATTAGGGCACTCATCTTGGAAGTAGAACTTGTCATGCACGGTAGGAATTGGAATCATAGCAAGTCTCTGAGCGACCATTTCGTCAGGAATGGGTCCGGTAGTCTCCCATATCTCATTATCTTGCTCCTTTGTACCAAGTTGGAATCTAACGCTGTCGATAGCCATCTTTGGAGTATCTGAGATTAGTGACCTCCTGAGCGCATTAGCGAAGCTCCTGTCCGTCTTGGATAGAAGTACGTGTATCTTGTTGTCCTCTTCTTTCAGTATCTCGGTCTTTACCATTTTATCACTCCAATTCAAACTCTTCTGCCTCTCCTTCCACCCTTGCTCTTGGTTCCATCAGTTGGCATTGGAGTCACGTCCTCAATCCTCGTAATCCTGACACCGGCACGAGTAAGCGCTCTAATGGCGGCGGTTGCTCCAGGAGCGCTGTTAGATCGATTTCCCCCTGCTCCTCTGTATTTCACAATAACTTGATCAAAATCCTTCTCAGCTAGCATTTCGGCAATTTTCTCAGCAGCCCTTGTAGCAGCAAACTGCCCACCAGAGTCGCTTCCACCCTTAGTCACCATTCCTCCTGAGACCTTGCAGACCGTCTCTGAACCAGTAAGATCGGTAGCAGTAATCAGAACATTGTTGAAAGTACTGTAGATATGCAGAATAGCTTTGTGACCCATCATGACTCCTCCTCTTCAGCGGAATCTTCTTCCAATTCCTCTTCATCGTCTTCTTGGTACCTGAGAGTCTCCAACTCCTTCCTGAATGGATGTTCGGGGTCAATGAAAGGAGAGTTTTCGCTATATTGTAGCCAATCCTCTTCCTCCTTCAGAACATGATACCCTGGAACAGTCATCCTCTGGTCACCGATGCAGATATGTCCGTGTACGATTAGGTTCCTAGCAGCCCTCATAGACGGGGCCAATCCCTTGTAGTACACTACTGACTGCAACCTCCTGGATAGCATGTGTTCAACGTTAATCTCGAGAACGTCTCCAACGTCTGCGCCGGTTTGTAGGAGCCCTTTCTTAGTTAGCGAGTTCAGCAACTGTTCTTTCTCCTTGGCATAGTGGCCTTCGGTTGAGTCGACCCTTCCTATCAATTTCATCGCCTGATTCCGGTGTCTTCGAAGTGCGGATTTCTCTCTCCATATTTCTCTCATACCACCGACTTTCTTCAGGCCGTACCTTTCCTTAAGATCATGCTCTTCGTCAATCCTGGCCTGCTTCCAAGGGTGCGTGGGAGTCTGTGTTCTAGGCCTGGAGAATTTTGGTTCGCCCATTGTCAAACCTCACTTCTTCCTCTGGACACCGAGTGCAGAACCTCTTCGACCGTTTGACCTGAGCCTCTGCCCCCTCACCTTGTGTCCACTCCTGTGCCTCATTCCACGGAAAGTCTTGATTTCTGCTAGCCTCGCCACATCATCATCCTTGGTCATTCCTACCTCGTTAGCAATAATATGGGCATCTTCATTCGATTCTAAATCTCTCTGCCGGTTTACCATCCACCAAGGAACGCTGGTCGCATATCCGTCGATAGCGCTTCTGAGCAGGTCCTGCTCATCAGAAGATAGGTGCCCCCCTAGCCTGGAACCGTCAATTCCAGACATCTTGCAAATCATCATTGATGTCCTGATTCCTATGCCCTTGACTGATGTCAATCCGTATGTGATTGGCTTCAAACCGTCGATGTCAGTGTCAGCTATTCTGACGATATATGAGAAGTCGTCTCCTAGTTCGGCTTCGTCTACTTTCGGCATTACGGTTCCCCCGTGTTCACCTTTCGGTGGCCTTTTGGGCATCTTCGCGACTTACAGTCCCTATTTGAACCGATTGGAGGTGCAATTTATTGGTGGAACGACTACTCCTTGCAGACTACGTATAGCTTCTGAGCCCCCGAAGGCCTTTCTATATCCATGTCTACCATGAAACCCTTGCTGCCATCCGACCCCTTTAATTCCCGAGTTATCCTCCTCTGAAGCGTGGGATGAATCTCCGGATTTAGCTTGCATCTAAGTGTGATATTGGATATCCCCTTCCTTGCCACGGAAGATGCAACCTGATCGATAGTATTCAACTCTGGAGGAGACAACCTGTGCTGCACAATCTGACCGGTCGCCACTACAAAGCCCCTCACATCATCGTCATCAGATATTTCGTCAGTATGTATGAGCAAAGGCCTCCTTCCTTCTGTTCTAACCCAAGACGATCCGGTCCCGCTGGTAATTGCCTTACCGTGCCATGAACTCTGAAGGCCACTCTCGATTAGTACTGGATCCACAATTGTTAGATAGGCACCACGCGGAATTTCCATTACACTTCCGAATGATGTGGAATTAGCCCCAGAGCCTCTTCCTTCAATGCTTGAGATGACCCTCTTCCTTCCTACTCTTATGCATCTGTTCGGACTGTCAGATGATAGGGATCCTACCCAAACTGAGAGTCTATCTATTCTACCGCCGCCTCTGCTCAGCCACTCCCAAGTCCAAGAAGTACCAGGGAAAGTCGTCTCGAGAATGCCATCGATCATTGCACGTTGTACCGAGTCAAGTCTTGGAGAAAGATCTAACAATATCGCAGGACCTTTCGGTCCAGTTTGTAGATGACTACTCCACCCCTTCAGAACCGATTTAATGTCGGGCTCCATCTCATTTAGACTATGATTTTGAGCATCTCTGGGTCTGGCAGGATCTATATGCAACATTGCGACAGGTGGGTGAGCCCTAGTTCCCGCTTCTCTCAGACTAGACCAGTATGTTGAAACCGCAGATTCAGCAGAACAACCATCACCCACCAAGACTCTGTCGAGAGAACGTTGGACATCTCCCTCCGAATTGAGATACATATTTGCGGCACAGAGTTTGGCTACATCCTGATCTATCTCCACACCTAAGGCAGGACGTTTGAGAATTTTTGAAAAGGCGATAAGTTGGATTCCTGAACCAGCCGCCGCATCAAGTATAACACCAGCAGGAAGCGCCATAGGATCAATCTGTCTAGCTCTAATCGAGGCTACTGACCATGGGGTGGACAACCTCTTCATACTCTCGCTCATGAAGAAAGAAGGCTCTCCTTTCCTAGAAGACTTTGGTTCACCCTTCCTCTTTGCATTAGTAACCAGCCTCTTCGAAGGAACTATTGCAGTGTGCTCCCCTTCTTCCACGGTCGTTCCCGTTGGAACTTAGTCAAGTCTCTTTCGTGGAACTCACTCTGATATCGGGGCACTTCTCAGGGTCAACTCGAACCTCAGCCATGTTTCCTGAAGCTGATGACCATCGCTGTTGCCATAAGCAATGTCAGGGGGTAGAAGGGTCGTATGAGTCGTTCCGGTATTGATTCCTGGGATTAACCCTCTATCGTTGTCAATGTCCAGTCCGATCGCAGACCAACAAAAACCCTCGATGGACCAATTGCATCCTTCACCGGCCGAATCACTCCAGTCCCCACTATCCAATTCTTCTTCTGAATCAGCATCCCATACAGTATACTGTACAGCAAAAGGATCCCCATCCTGTATGTGAACGTCTCTATTTTCTAGGCCTTGGAAGATATTTACATCTAACCTGACTTGGGCTTCTAGGTTCGAAATATGGGTGGCAGTAATGCTAATCTCTCTCTCTGAGATATCCTCAATCAAATTTACCTCTATTACAGTACTTTCATTTCCCGCTAGATCGTTAACTATTACGTAAGGCTCGTTATTTGAGGCGAAAACAACGCCTCCTCCGGCTATCTCCAATACAAGATTGAGGGTCTGGTTCGCTCTGTTGTAGACGACCACACTGGCCGAATCTCCATCGCCCTGGTGCGTCCAGTCGCATCTTACCTCGCCAGGGAGTAGGAATACACCTTCCTGCTCTGATAGTGACCCATGAGGCCACTCCCAGTCATCTTCTCTAGGAGAGCACGCGTCGAAGAGCAACCCAACTTCCCAAAGCCACCGACCGTCTTCGTTTAGGGCGTCAATATCTGTTGTCCCGAAAACTGTATCTATTTCGTCAAGGAAACCGATTGCAGAAATTCCTACCCAGATTGAACTCAATAACAGGCCTATTCCGGTAATTACAGAGAGAACTATAGTGGCTCTGGGAACAGCCATTTTATTCAGTCCCAGAGGGATTGGGGGGTGCTCAATCTCATCAGGAGTATCAGATATCCACGACCTCGTCACGAGTGCTTAGAATTACCAGTATGTCATCAACGTTGGCACTTCCGGATTAGTCCTTTAGCAGTTCATCTTGATTGACTAGTCCCAGCCAGGCCACTATCCCCAGTTCCACTGCTAGAACGGTCATTCCAAGCAAAACTTCGCTCTGTCCAATATCCCCAGACACGAATACAAGGAAACACACGATGGCAGCAATGAGATCTGCGAGACCCCAGATTCTGAAACCCTTTCTCAGTTGTAGGATTCCGATAATCCAAATCTCAGTGGACATCACAATCATTAGAACCGGCAAACCAAAGCTCCCGACCATTCCAACAGTAATCGCCCCAAAGATAACGAAAATATGACCATTGGCGGCTAGAGTGAATGTCCATTTCGGTAGTCTCAATGCGACAGTAAGTGCACATCCAATCATTACAACTATTCCGGATATTAGCATAATCTCTCCAAACCAATCGAGTAGAATTTGGTTCCATCTGGATAGCGCGAAAATAGCTAGTACTCCACTGGGGAGAGCGATGCCTAGTTCGGATGGCCTTGAGGATCTAAGACTCTGTATAGCAGAGCTGGAAGCTGCAAGAATCCCAGCAGGCCCAAATGACATCATAACAATCGCAAGACTTCGGCCTCCAGAACCGAAGCCATCTACATCACGATTACTAACATTATTTCTTTTCCCCTCGATCCAGAAACCCAGAATGACACACAATACAAGAATTGACTCTAGGAGTAACCATGGCATAGTCCACTCCAGATTATCTCCATCGAAAGGCTCCACAGTGAACGGTAGAGGCAGTGCTCCAACCAATGCTCCCCCAATAAGACGGGTCAACAACAGCGGAATAACAAACCAGTCGATAGCGATAGATATCCTGTCAATCAGATTCTTGTGTTCCAGCAGTGAAACCATCAACAAAACAAGAATTAACGAGCACGCGACGGCCATATCCAGAAGTAGTCTAGGACTACTTCCCGGTGGGAAAACATGTGCAGATAGTAGAATTAAACACACTCCAGTAACGGATAGGGCAACGGGCATCTCCATGCCCAGGATGTGCGGCAAGTCCAACTCTAGTCCCTTGGTTCTCTTTTTGATTAGGAATACCGTCGCACAGCAGAAAACACCTGTGGAGACTAGTATCAAAGGTCCCATTCCGAGTACAGCAGAACCCAGAATCCCTGATAGCAATACTATCATGAGAATAATCATTCCAACCACAGGAGTATGAGTTATCTCCGAGGAAAGCAGTTCTGACATGTCCTCTGTATCTGACAACTCCCTCCTGCTCCTTCTTAGCTGCTCCATCTCAGCCACCTTGGGGCTGTAGGAGGTCAATGACCCCAAGCCGGGGGAAATGCCACCCTCAGAGACCATGCTGATCACCGTATCTCTCCTAGCAATGGTCTTCAGTTCCGATCTAATCTCCCCTCTAGAAATAAGCCAAAACGAAGTAAAAATGAAAACCATCGCGGATGAAAACTGAAGGAGAGCATTGTCGGACTCCAAAGACAGAATGCTCGAGATCACTACTAGAACAAGTGCCGAGCAAGCAGGCCTAAGCATATTTTCCATATGTTCAGCTCTAGGCAAATATACAGATAGAACCACAATTGTACATACTACAGCCAAGAAGTCAGTATCGAATAAGGTACCAGAGAAGTCTACCGAGTCCAATTCAGAGATCCATTTTGGAGAGGATAATCCCCTAGAGGGAACCCTTCCTGTCCAGAAAACAAGCATTGGAACGGCGACCATTCCGATACCTAGGCCGTACACAGCGTCTTTTCCGAAGTACAATATTGAGGAGATAGATAGACACATCAGAACAAATATCGACTCATCAAGGCCATGTCTCCATTGGACTGTCACATAAGTAATTGCGACGATCCAGATAATACCCTCCTCACTACTATTTCTCAGGCCCAGAGCAAAACTCAGGATGTGCAAGAAGGAAATTAATGCTAGTAGATAAACCAGAGAAAATGTATTGAAACCATCAAACTGAGCAAGGATTACAATTGTCAGCATTGGTAACCAGAGGCCAATGCTCCATAGATTTAGCAATCCTGAATCTCTTATTGAGGCAGAGATTTCGGTAATCCCCATGAATCCAGATGCAAGATTTACCCCGCTATCGCCCATCTTTGAGTTTACCAGAAACAGAAGTACCGATGAGAGCGACAGATAAATCGCGAGTGGCAGTGGCTCCAAGTGAACCATTCCATTGTATTCATTCAAGTCATTGGCGATCATTATTGTTCGCACAGTCTCTTCGATCATTTTCTCTGTAACAATCCACGACCATGGAAGAATTACAGTAACTCCTGTCAGGGACGAAGAATTTCTTCTAACCGCCAGAACCGCTGTTCCAATGTGTAGTAGCGATAGTATTCCCAAAAGAGCGAATCCACCATCTCCATCGGACTTGCTATCAGTAGGAACCAGCAGGACCAGTATTGCTAATACGGCAACAGATCCAACCCATAGGACTCTGTCCGATACGCTACTCTGATCTCTAAGGATTACGTAGACAGTTACTACAGCTCCAATCACCGTGAAGATATGGTAAGACGACACTCCGAGAGACGCGTCAATATATCCATCGTTCAACAATACCAGGGTGAGAAATGTGGCAGTACTCAGGAGCGGTTTAGACACCCTGCGTGACTGAACTCCCCTTACAACCAGGTATGAACCACCAAATGCTCCTCCGAGGAAGGTCACCATTCCGAGAGCGTACCCTAAGTCCTCACGATTTGATGCGACAGCTAGAACGGCTCCAACCATGCCTAGCGAAATCGAGACTCCCCATAGTCCTGGTTTTCCAAGGCCCAAAGTTTCGAATCCCTTGGAGAACCAGTTTTCATTCTTTGAGAAGACAGTTGCCATGTAAGCGTTCATCGAGGTGACTACCATTAGAAGTAGGAACAATAGTAATGGATCCTCAATAGGTAAGACCTGAAGAGGTCCAGCAGAAAATTGCGGTGTTATCGCATGCATCCCAATCCATAGATTAGAAGACGCAATTCCGAGGGAGGCTAGGTTCCCAGATCCCCTGTTTATTGCAATCCCGTGAAGAATAATAGTTGCAATCAAAATCATAACTGCCACCCCTAACTCCCCGAATTCTGTCCCTGCAGTTGATCCAATAGCAAGAAGGACCAGCGTGGATTGAGCAGCTATTGCATCATGATCGTGCCTATAGGCGACCAATATATTGACCACTACAAGTAGTAACAATACAACGCCGAGGACAAGATCATCTTCGATAACTCCCCAGTTCCTCAACTCTATTGCTAGTCCGTAGAGGACCTTCATCGAGATAATCACCCAGGTTATTCCCAGTAGGCTAAGCCTCTTATTGGGGACCCATAATTCTCCTAGCCCAAAACCAAAAAATGCAAGAAATAAAAGTAGAATTGTCCCAATTTGGGCCTCAAACACTCTACCAATCTGTATGCTTATGGCACTGTAGATTACGATCATCGACACCATCAGAATCCAATTTACCCTCTGTTCGCCCTCCGTTGATATTTGAGAGACAATATCTCTCTCTGGCGGGTAAGAAACACTCCCGTCTCTGCTTACCCTTCCCGGTGAATCTCCATCAGGCTCAGCGAATGGATCGAATAAGTCCCCTACTGCATTGTCCTGTTTCCGAGCCTTCTCCGAATCTTCAACATTTTCAGATACATCTAGATTTCCTATGTCGATTCCCGATGGAAGCCTGAACTCCCTTTCACGGATGACCTTGTCTGGTGACTCACCGTCTCCCATTGGTCCCCTAACAGAGGATGTATTGCATAATCACATCCCCTAACGGGACGATAAACGAACACTATTGAAATGAAGAATTAATTTTCCGAGCCGTAACGCTTGAAGTCTTGTTCCCTCTCGGACAAGTTTGGGGGGGGTTACGATTCAGAGTTCCTCTCACAATAGGGCTGTCGATTTGTCAGAGCATGGACTGGAACCCAGTGGAAACGTTTACTGGAATATGGGTCCTGAAGAGCTGCATCAAATGGCGGTTGAGTTGAACGAGGCCAAACTCACATCAGACTCTGTATTACTCGCAGTTACTGGAGAGAGAACAGGACGCTCCCCAAATGACAGATTCATTGTGGATGAAGCTGGAATGGCAGAGGAGGTCTGGTGGGGGGAGGTCAATAGACCAACGGCTCCGGCGGTTTTCGATAGGCTATTAGTAAAGGTCCAAGAACACCTTAATTCAGTAGAGAATGTTTTCGTCAAGGACGCCTTCTGCGGAGCTGACAAGGACTACAGGATGCCAGTTAGGCTAGTGACTGAGAAGGCATGGCACGCAGCATTCATGCACAATATGTTCGTTCGAGCTACGGAAGAGGAGATCCCATCCCACATTCCCGAGTTCACGATTCTCCATGTTCCAGAGATGAAGTCCAGTATGAGCGACGGAGTGAACTCCGACGTCTTCGTAATAATTGCTCTGGACAGAGGAATGGTGATAATCGGAGGGACTCACTATGCCGGCGAGATTAAGAAGGCTATTTTCACAATAATGAATCATATTTTGCCCTCCAAGGGACTTCTCCCAATGCATTGTTCTGCCAATACAGACGGGGAGAACGCAGCTCTCTTCTTCGGGCTTTCCGGTACCGGTAAAACGACACTATCTGCAGATCCCAATAGAGCACTTGTCGGAGACGATGAGCATGGTTGGTCAGACAACGGGGTTTTCAATTTCGAGGGAGGGTGCTATGCTAAGCTAATCCGACTCTCTGAAGAGGACGAACCGGCGATATATGCAACTACAAAGATGCCCGGATCAATTCTAGAGAACGTGATATTGAATGCAGATGGGTCTCCTGATTTCGACAACGGCTCTCTAACTCAGAACACTAGGGGATCGTATCCAATCGAATTCATCGAAAATCGTACTCCGGATTCGATGGCCGATAACCCAAACAATGTGGTGTTCCTAACTTGTGATGCTTTCGGTGTGCTCCCTCCGCTTTCGAGATTAACACCCGAACAAGCCGCATATCACTTCATGTCGGGATATACTGCTAAGGTTGCTGGTACCGAGATGGGTGTTACTGAACCCCAGGCCACGTTCTCGACTTGCTTTGGGGCACCATTTATGCCGAGGCATCCGAGCATATACGCAGATTTGCTGTCCAAGAAGATCCGTGAGAATGATGCAAAGTGCTGGCTAATCAACACTGGGTGGATTGCCGGTGGGGCAGATGCAAGTAGTCGAATCAAGATAAGCTGGACTAGAAATCTTCTCAATGCAGCAATCAATGGAAATTTGGACAATGTCGTTTTCGTCAAAGACGAGCGATTCGGGTTTGAGATTCCCACTACCTGCGAGGGAGTGCCAGACCGTATCCTACAGCCCAGAGAAACATGGGATGATGAGACTAGGTACGACAACGTCGCTAACCTTCTTGCCCAGATGTTCATTGAGAACTTCCAGCAGTATGCAGATGGCTGCTCCGAGGAGGTATTAGCAGCTGGTCCAACACCAGTCGTCTAATCGATTAGTCTCTGATTGGCTGCTCTCTGAGCATCTACTGCACAAATCGCTGCCATATGCACCACGTCTCTCGTACTGTCTCTACGCTGAAGGACGTGAGCAGGCCTAGAGAGGCCCTCCAGTATGGGGCCGGTCATCTCGGCCCCTGCTACTCTCTGAAGTAACTTGTAGGCAATGTTTGCGGAAGCAAGATTGGGACAAACTAGAACATTGGCCGGGCCGTTAAATGACATGAATGGGTAGTCTTGTTGTATATCAGGAACCAGGGCAGTATCTGCCTGCATTGGCCCGTCAATTACCAAATCAGGGTCGATTTCCCTTACTATCTCAATTGCCTCTTCGATCCTATCTGTCCTCATTTCCGCAGATGTCCCGAAATTCGAAAAGGATAGCATTGCAACCTTAGGCTTCACTCCGAATCTCTTTGCAACTTTAGCCGTCTGAACAGCTATCTCTGCCAACGTTCTAGCATCTGGATAAATATTGATAGTTGCATCCCCGATGAACATCAACTGACCATTTACAGTCATCATGTACATCCCCACTATTCTGTGAGAATTCGGATCAGGTCCGATTACCTGCAAACAAGGCTTCACTATATCCGGGTACTGGTGGGAAATACCACCAAGATAGCCATCTGCATCGCCCATTCTGACCATCATCGGAGCGAAGAATGTGGTTGACTTCAACTGCCTAATCGCATCCTCCCTCGTCAGTCCCCTTCTGCCTCTTTGCTGATGCAGTTCGTCAGCGTAACTACCTCTCCTTCTTTCATCGTATCTGACATCAATCATTTCACAATCAAAACTCAGCCCTAGCTCTTCTTTAACTGCTTCAATCCTCTTCTTCTGTCCTAGAAGGATTGGCTCGCATATTCCTTCTGAAATGCACTGAGATGCCGCCTTTACGATAGTGGGGTCCTCTCCCTCGCAGAAAACTATCCTCTTCTTTTCCCTTCTGGCTTGGTTAATGACCCTCCTCATTATTGATCTCGTCAGTCCTAGACGGGACTCCAACTTCTCTCGGTATGAGCCTACGTCGAACTCGTCTGCAGAAAGTCCGGAAACCCCCTCTCTTACGGCTGCTTCAGCCACTGCGCTTGCTTCCCAGATCAGTACCCTCGCATCGAAAGGCTTGGGAATCAAATAGTCGGGTCCGAATGACATTTGCTCACCCTGGTAGGCGGATGAAACGTCATCTGGCACAGGCTCCTTCGCAAGTTGAGCAAGCGCCTTGGTCGCTGCCATCTTCATTCCCTCTGTTATCTCGCTAGCTCGAACATCCAAGGCCCCTCTGAAGATGTATGGGAACCCGAGAACGTTGTTAATCTGGTTAGGATAGTCGGATCTTCCAGTTGCAACTATGGCATCATCCCTCACGCTAGATACTTGCTCGGGGGTAATCTCTGGATCAGGATTCGCCAGTGCGAAAATCAAGGGTTTTTCTTTCATACTTTTGATCATATCGGGAGATACTAACCCTCCTTTGGATAGTCCAAGGAAAACATCTGCTCCATCCAGGGCTTCGCGGATTCCTCCTTCAGGCACATCCCTGGCGAACTCAGACTTGTACTCGTTCAACTCACCATTCTCCATCCTCTTGGATGTCACAATCCCCTTTGAGTCGACCATCGTCATATTCTCTGGATTCACTCCTAGTCTTCGGTAATGCCTCGCGCATGATATGGCAGAGGCCCCGGCTCCGAGTATTACCACGCTAACTTTCCCAATCTCCTTTTCAACGACTTCAAGCCCGTTTAGTAAGGCTGCTCCGGAGATTATTGCAGTTCCATGCTGATCATCGTGCATTACCGGGATGTCCAACTCTTCCACAAGCCTTCTTTCAATCTCGAAGCACTCAGGTGCCCCAATATCTTCGAGATTAATACCCCCAAAGGTAGGTGCTATTGCCTTCACCGCTTCAACGAATCCATCTACATCGGTTCTATCCACCTCAATGTCGAAAACGTCGATATCTGCGAATGCCTTGAACAGAAGCCCCTTGCCCTCCATTACTGGCTTACTGGCTAGAGGACCAATATCTCCCAGCCCCAAGACTGCAGTGCCATTGCTGATAACGGCCACTAGATTCCCCTTTGACGTGTACTTGTATGCCTTTGCGGGGTTATCCCTGATCTCTTCGCAGGGATATGCCACACCAGGAGAGTAAGCAAGAGAGAGCTCCCTCTGCGTACCGTGTGGCTTTGTTGGGACCACTGTGACCTTCCCTCTTGGCTCGGAAGAGTGGTATTCCAATGCGTCTACGCGCAACTGGTCATTGCTCACAGTGTCACCTCGGGTTTCCCGGAACAACCATCTCCTTTGATGCTATCCTATTCATTAACGTATGATTATCGGCCAATATGGCCTTGTTTACGGTTTTTTTACATCTGGCATTTTTTTCAGATGATGAGCACCCCACGGACGACTACCCCTACCCTTCATAAATTGCACAACGAGGGACTCGCTTCGTTCCATGTACGCTAGTGGCAAGACGACCAGTGAGAGAGCCAAGGCAATTGCCTTGGTTACTCTCATGATTTTACTCCCTTGGGGTGCAAATCAGTCCCCTCCATCAGACTTGGAATCAGGTTACATAGATACTAACTATATCTCCAGCAAGTCATGGGGAGTAAATGGTAGTAATGACACTGGTTGGATCGTCCTAGATGCTACCGGGTCAGACCCTGAAAACGGAACACCCGCCCTTTCTGATTTTTTCATGGAGTTCGCACCTGGTGCCGTGATTGACAACCTGACTTTCGAAGTGGCCGTTAACGGAAGCGATGGATATTGGGTGAATCAACCTCAGATTGCAGTCATGGACACTCAGACCAGTGTTTTGGACTGGAGCGGACGCGGCGATCTAGGGAGGCAGAACGCCTTCTCAGACAACTCGCCAAGCCTTGTGGACGGCATTCTCGACTCATCCCTAAAACCAAACACAATCAGTGACGCATCCTGGCAAATTCCGACCGGAATTGAAATCACAGACTTGGTTATTCAGGCCCTCCGCCCCGTTGATCCAAAGCTGTCATTCAGCCCTGTAGAGGTCTCAATCCATGGTAGTGCATACAACCCATTCGATGGAAGGCTATACATTCTGGTCGACGACGATTTGTTGGTATTGGATGACAACGCAAACAAGCGCATCATCGATATAATTCCAGATATATCCGGGAGGTCTATTGCCACGGATCCGAACAGGGACCTGCTCTACATTGGTGATGAAGGAGGAAATGTGACTGCCATGGGCCTGTCGGACTCAGACTATGTTTCAGATTTCCCCGAAGAAATCAACTCATCAATGGCGGATCCAATTCTTACGTTGGCAACGGACATATTCGGAGTATTGTGGGGAGCATCCGAGTGCTCTATCCACTACTTGATGCCCGCAAAGGGATCTCTCTGGAAGTCTCTAGACTTCTGCTCTACCTCTCAGGAAGAAACTCCATTGGAATTGTACATTGATGGAAGAAACCTGTTCTTGGCAACAGAGGACCATGGCATCAGGGTGATAGAGTACAACGTCTCGTCGGGGGATCCAACGTCGATAGTAATTGAGAGAAATGTGGTTTGGGACGATTCAAACCTACTCTCCGGGAATTCGATCGCTGACATCGCCGTTTCCGATGACATCCTTTACATAGCGACTTCTGACTCTGGAATAGACAGGTTCGACATCTCGTCTGAATCGTGGGTTCCATCCTGGACTTCATCTAATTGGCTATCTTCTGACATCACAATCGGTCTGGCTGTCGCCCCAGGATGGCTGTACATTCTGGGCGAGCAACAGGTCCAGATGTATGATACCGATGTCTTGCTTTTCAGCAGCGAAATCTCCCTATCCGATTTGGGTCTCTCGGGATCCGGAAACAGCATCAGCCCCTGGCCAGGAGGACAATCTCGTTCTCCCTCAGACTCTTTGGCAATAATCGGCGACTCCTCTGGGACGATGGGCAGAATCCTGGGCGATGTCTCAGACGGATCATTCCCACTAGTCAGTAGCCCTTCAATCGAGGATGCACAGATTACAGCGATAATAGATGACGGAGAAGCAGGCGAGTTCTGGATTGCCTCTGGAACAATCATCGACATGATGGACAAGAGAGATAATCTCTGGAAGGAGCCAGTGGACATCTCTGACAGCATCCCTTCGTTAGAATCGGGAGAGGTTTCAATCACTTCGATAGAACAAGACGAAGACGGTTGGGTCTGGATTGGAACCTCTGGCAGTGGGGTCCACAGGCTCAGCAATGTAGATGGGGCCCATTTTGGAAAAATCCAGGGAACCAATTCGGATTCGATCACCAGTTTGGCTTTCGACTCCAATACTGCAACTCTAGTTATCGGACACTCTGATGCAGGAATCTCTCTCTATTCCACCGATTCGAATAATGTAATCGGGACATTCTCCGAGTCGGAGGGACTCGACTCTGACAGAATCAGGGACATCGCCACCAGATTCGGAATCGCATACATCGCTACAGAGGATGCTGGAGTGATGAGAATCGATCTAAGCACTCCCGAAATAATCGGCTCTTGGCAATCTCTCGGTGTGGACAATCTAGACACGGCTCCAGTTGCAGTCGATGGAGAGGTGATTTACCTTGGCCTTCCAGGTCTCGGGATACTCCTAATCGACAGGTTGACGAGCGATATTGTAGACCTATGGACTCCGGATGACCCGAATGGAATTCCGGATGAAGATGTGAATACTCTGGCATTAGACTTCTTTGGTGGCCTGTTGGTCGGCTCGGAGGTTCAGAACACCGGTGCCAACTCAAACGGAGGCTTGGCAAGGTGGGACGGTTCCAATTGGCAACTGCTTCCCACCAGCATTCCCGGCTGGAACAACGATCCCTTCGAGTTCTACGATGTTTCCAGCGATGCCAACGGAGTCTATGCTGGAACTAACAGGGGGGCATGTATGTGGAACTGGCCTGACCCAAACAACCCCCAATCACAGTTCACACTCGAGGACTGCTGGACCACTGGAGGAAATGGTGGCGGAGGAGGAGGGGATGGCATGCCTTCTCGCTTCGTAATTGCCGTCGATCCGATTGGTCCCGACCTACTCTATGCCGGAACAACTGAGGGTGCCGCAGTAATCAACACCTCAAATGGGACGGTAGTTGAGGTTTGGACGGCAGGAGACGATACCGAGAGGGCTAGAGCCCACAAATATCTCGACACTCTTTACCTCGGCTTTGAGAACCTCGGGATAGCTCGCTTTAATCTAACATCTGGAAACTGGCTATCCTCTTGGGATGGTTCCCAAGGAATACTGGACGATGACGATGTTACAGTTCTGATAGAGGGTAGGGAAGAGGGTACAATGTGGGCTGGAGGGGACTTCGGCCTTACCCTAATCGACCTTGTCAACGGCACTGTCCTAGTTCAGTGGGATAGGGGGAATAACCAGGACGGACCTACTCTACCGAACTACTCACCGGCTGAGATACTGATTGTTGACAACTTGATGTACTACTCTCCACAAAGGGCAAATCCCTGGAATACTAGGGACGAGGTTTCTAGGATTAACCTAGACAACAATACCTCCCTATCCTCCATTGATGCCGGTGCTCGCCTTGGATTCAACGGGGTAGTCCACGGTATGAATCAGATAGGGGATGAAATCTGGATAAGCGTAGTTGAGACATCGGGTTGGGGCGGCTCTGGAGACCCAGGAACTATCCTCAGATGGAACACGACTTCAGGAGACTGGGAGGACGACTTACAGACCATTGGAGACGTAGGCAGGGTAAATGCCCAATACCTAGGGGATTGCTTCCCCCTAAACACTTCTTGCGAGCTTTGGGTAGCCTATGGGGAGGATACCCTCAGACGTTTCTCTGTCCCGAACATGACTCTGCTCAATCAGTGGAACGACGTCGACGGAAGGATTAGGGGGATGGTCGAATTCCAGGGTGAGTACCTCTTCGCCAGCATGAATGGGGTTCTTAGGTGGGACCCAAGTAACGAGACTTGGCTCTCGTCATGGCTTCCCGGAGACGGCCTCCCTCAAGACTCTGAGTTGGATTTCTATTCCATGAAAGTGGTAGGGAACGACCTCTGGGCCGCCTCTGGATACGGTAATGACGGACATGTCATGCGACTTTCAGGTAACAACAGTAACTGGACTGTTTGGGATGTTGATACTAACGACATCCCCGATGGGTACGGTGCTGACATCGTGCTCTGCCAAGACATAGTACACATTGCGGTAGGCTTCTCCGCCTGGCAATGGTGGGCAGTCGGAGGGGGGATAGCTCGCTTCGATCTTTCTGACCATGATGGCGATGGCGTGACAGAGGAGTGGATTACGCCGATTACAGAGGACAACTCGAATATGGTAGACAGGGATGCAAGAGCACTAGCCTGCGATGAACAGAATGACATCCTGTACGTGGGTTTTGATACTGACAACGTAGGGATAGATCGATTCGACTACTCATCCAATAACTTCCTAGATACTCTTACACCGGAAATGGGTGTCTCCGAGAACCCAGTCTTCCCCGGTGGAATGCTCTTCGACGAGGACCTACTGTTGGTCGCTCACTTCGATGGTGAGGGAGGAATCACTCGTGTCTTAACATCGGGCACATCGGCCACCTCCGGACAGGTAATCGGACAAGGTATGGATTCATGCTCAATAGTCAGAGCCCCCACTGCTGCGCGTTCTTACGCGATCGGCAGGTCTGGCGACCTTTCTGGGATTAACAGGGTGGACAGGCTGGATTCAACCGGCCTCATAGAGGGAGGCTTCGACGAGCTCGTCGGCCTCCCCTCCGGAGTCGTTCACGAGATGATTTCGAACGGAACTCACGTATGGGTGACGGTGGGGTCTTCCGAGTATTCGTACTTGGCTTCTACGGTACTGCAGGGGGAAATTCTGGACAATGGCTCAGTCTTCTGGCAATACGGTTTCGACGCATTCACCGAATCAATAAATGAAATCCTGTTAGTGGACGAGGAGATATGGGCCTCCACCGTTGGAAACGGGCTCTTTTCTTTCAATCTCACCCAGAGATCATACCAACCAACCCCCCCATCTCTCCACAATCAGATGGATGGGCTTCTCATGGATGGAGAGCAAATGTTCGTAGGCTTGATGGGTTGGGACAGCAGCTCTGCTGGTTTCCAGTCCTTCGATCCGGGCTCTCGAACGTGGGGACAGGGAAGCCTCTTGGCCGGATTGCCCAGCAACATAGTAACTGACTTCGTTCAGTTCGGTGAGCATGTCCTGATTTCCACTCACGGTGGAATAGGTCTATGGAACCAGACAAAGTATGACTGGGACGACCCTATCACGACTGTCGACGGCCTGCCGACACCGATTTCTAACCACCTTTTCGTTCCTCCTTCTCCCGTTCTCGGAAACGGCTCCGTCCTTATCGGAGGACCGACGGGCATGATAGTCCTGAATCAGAACCTCGGGATGGTTGGCTCGATCGGAAGAGCGGATGGCCTGGTCGGAGACTTCGTTTCCGGCATTGTCTATGCTGACTCCGTCTCCAGGGAAGTGAACGACACATCCACCGGCTCCATGGTAACCATACACCATGACGCCGCTCTGTTCATCTCCCACAATGGACAGGGGTTGACCAGACCAGGGGTCTCTGCTTGGGACCTAGGAACCGACAGCTCGAATGGAACGTACAATATTGACATGATCCCCAGCAATGACGTAAGCGCCGTTGAGACCGATATCTGGGGGGTACATATCGCCACCTCCATCCAGCCACTAGTTCACTGGAACGCATCCTCGATGAAAATAGAGGCCGGACCAGGGGGAATTGATCTCCAGGCTTGGCCAATCACGGAACTAACATCGGATGGAAATCACCTAGCTGCTATCTCAGCTAGCAAGATTAGCATTGTAGATACAACCGGCGACCATGGCGTCGTCAAGATTGGAGAAATGGCCGGAGCGGTATCTGGGGATGCGGATTCGTGGATGGGATTGGCCGTAATCGGTGAAGACGGACTTCACTTATTCAAGCCGATGGAGACCCTAAGGGAGATTCCGAGGGAGAATCAGCGGCGGGCCTTCCCGTTAACGGCTATCTTCGCTGACAGGACCATGGACATCACGGAAAGCACCAGACCAGGGATGCACACCGTATTCGCGTCCTCAGATAACCCCCTCACTATCCCACCTGACCAGAACCAGGAAAACTCTTCCGAGATTCTCCTTTATCCCGGGGCGCTCACCCTCTCTTCTCCACAGAGCGGTTCGTGGGTATGGGCCAAATCGACCAGCCTGAACTACACTGGAAGCTGGGACCTGGCTTCTCTTGACCATGGGATCGAGGAGGCATTCCAGACTGCGATATTCGATACACAACCCGGATCGATATCCTCTACAGTGCACCTTCAGATGCAGTCACCTACGGATGGTAAACTCAAGATCAGGATTACTTACGACTGGGAGAGGCTAGAGGCCCCCACAGTCATGACCAGCCTCTATGACAGACCCAATGACGGAGGCGGGGTTCTGCATGCATCCTGGATGCCTGCTCAGGACTCTGCATGGTATGCCTACAGGGTGTATCTTTGGGATTCCACTGACAATCCAGACTGGAATCCAACCAAGGACGAGCTCGATGACCTCCCCTCATACCAGAGAATCCCGTACTGGTCTCAGACTACGACTGTTTTCCAAACAGGCAACAGCAATGGTTCTGAGGTACCGCTATCAGACCAGAGGCAGTACAGGGCCGCAATAGCAATCGAGTATCCAGACGGAAGCCTCGGAGACCCAGTTTCATGGGAAGGCAACGCTACTCCGACCGATGAGATTCCATCTCCGCCAGAATGGCTGGTCGTCCAACCAGTGTCAGGAGGGGTTCCCGGAACCGTGACAGCAGAGTGGTCTGCCTGCCAGGAGCTAGACCCCCAACTAACCAGAATCTGGGCTGTCCAACAGGAGATAACCAACGCCCTGGCACTTTCAGAACCGATGGACTTCGCATTTGCTGCTGGTAACTCGACCACCCTTGAGTTAGACGGAAACGTCCCATACTGGTTCGCAGTCGTATGCGTCGACGAGTCGGGGCAGTTCAATCCATCTAACGCCACGGTCGTGGGTCCAGTTGTGACTGCTGGAGGCCTCAATGACGGGATTGCCCCAATGCCGATTACCGGGACCTCCGCGAACGACGCCCCCAACGACGAGGGAAGCCGAATCGAGGTAAGTTGGAACCCAAACCAGGAGGCGGACTGTTCCTACCACGTAATCTACATCCTACCTGCATCTGGATGGACCGCTCCTACCTCTGTAGACGGCTGGCCCGTAGCTGAGATCATTCCCGACTGCACCACCGATGAGGTAATCATAGACTCGATTGGAAACACCACCCTGGAGAATGACATCGTCTATTGGATAGGGGTCGTAGCAGTGGATGACTGGGGCAATCAGGACGTAGACGATGTCCTGGTGGTAGAGACAGCCAGCTATTCCGAGCTAGATTCTTCCGAATTCTCCCCGCCAGATTTAGTCTCCGGCCTACAAGCCTGGGACCATCCCGAAGACGATGGAACCGCGATAGACGTTAGTTGGGACAGGACAATGGCAGAGGACTTCAGCCACTACACTGTTTGGGCATCCGACTTCCCTCTGGACGACCTGACTGACGTATACGAATCATGCGAGGTCAGTGGCAGCTGCAATGCCCTGACGATAGACCAGAGGCAGATAGGAAACTCTCCAAGATTGGATGTGACTCTTACGACCGCCCTGTATGGCTCCGAACCAGACTCACTGACACCGTCTCGCATATCGCCTGACATACCCCTCTACGTCACGGTCACCATCCATGACATTGCTGGAAACGTCTTCCTATCTGGACTGAGCGATCACTTGGCTCTAGTTACCCCAATAGACAACAGGGGCGATATGTTCCCCCCTGAGAGGCTAGCACCCCCCGACTTGGAGGACAGATCGCCCGATTCCGGCGATGGGGTCTTCGTCACATTCCCATCTAGTACGGCCCAGGACATCGGAGAATACCTCCTGTTCGCGGTCGCAGGAGCCCCATTCGATAGCACCGAGGGTCTCGAGCCAGCATTGACTCTGGACAGGACCCAGTGGGGACGCACCCTACTCGAGACGGTCTCCGGAGGTGGAGCCATACGACCAGACATACCAGTCTGGGTTGCAGTGGTGCCTGTGGACACATCAGGGAACGCCTGGACTGACAATCTGGAGACATCCATGATAAGCCCAGTGGACGAGAACTCACAGGACCCAGGAATGCACCTCCCCGAGGTCTTAGAGATCATGGCATACTGGGACCCATCGGGAAATCGAATCGAGGTACTTTGGACAGACTCTGAAGACCCCCAGGTGAAATCGTATACGATGTATGCCAGCACCATGCAATTCTCAGACACCAGGGACGCCATTCCCGTGCA
>CEWK01008558.1_pt1 | contig 50521 bp, 73 predicted proteins | sample 531431 | NCBI WGS metagenome assembly CEWK01 (sample SAMEA2623059, study PRJEB7988) | marine metagenome | isolation source: saline water (ENVO:00002010), including
GGATAAGACTGTTATTGTTATTGTGTTGGTAACCTGTACAGGCTTGACCTGCACCAACAGTTGCATTTGATCCGCCTGTTCTACATTGTGTTTGACCTTCTAACTTTATTCTACCTTCAGTTGACCAATCACTTGAATTAATAGTTGGCACAAAGTTTGAAGTTGTTGTGGCTGTTATCTGTGATGTTTGTTGTGTAGTAGTTGTAGATGTGGCAATCTCTTCAACCACTGTTTCAGTCCAGTTAGTTGTAACTGTCGTATCTTCGAAGCCACCATTGAGTGTTACCTCTGTATTTGTAACAACAGATGTGACTGTGCTGGAGGTTACAGTACCTCCGTTAGGTCCAGTATCGCCAACGTTATATTGTTGTGTGTATGCTTCTAATGGATTAGAGTAAGAACAACAGAAGAGCACCAATACCAATGCTCCAAGTAGTTGCTTTATTCTGCCACTCTTTTTCGTATGCTTCAAGATCATTTTCTTTTAACCATTTCTCATAGTCTGGACGCTTCTCTGGATTTTCTGCCCAGGCTTTAGCCGCTTCAATACCAATCTTGCCTTTGTAAGGACAAGGAGTACCTGCCATCTCCATGGCTTCAAACACTCTTGCATCTTGACATAACAAACTGACCGCCGCAACCTTCATACCCATACCATATAATGATCTAGATAGTTTTAGTCTTTCACAGTTTAGATCTCTGATTGTTGTACCACCGGCAATACCCAACACCTGTGTTTGTACTGCGGCACTGGTTCCTGTAGAACATACATCTTGATTGTTAATCATCACATTAGGAGCAGAAGCAGTAGGTGGTGTTTTGTCCACTGTTGTTGTTCCTGTGACAGTTGATGTCACTGTATTCGTTTCTGCTTGTAAGGCCATAGGCCAGAAGAATGCGATTAATGATATAATAATTAAGATTTTTTTCACTGTGTTTTGCCCTCTAAACTTTCTTTTTAAGTCAAATTTGCTTCAGTGTTATTTATCACCTGGTGTAAAAATTTTTACACCTAGTATTATAAGAGTGTATTATAGAATAAATAAACGTATGGACGACAGCAACGCACAGATGAAAAGAGAGCAAGAAGAGTTCAATCAAGCATTCGACGAATTATGGGGTCCTATAACACACCATATTAACCCGGTCACTTTACCAGAAGAAATAGCAGATTTAGAAAGAAAAAGAATCATTTTAGCTTTAGATGTTAATGACGGAAATAGAACACGGGCGGCTGATCAATTAGGTCTAGGAAGAACTAATTTGATAGCAAAATTGAAAAAGTATGAATTGGATGAATACTTAGAAGCTTGTTAGAGCCCTCACGCTCTGCAATTTTATTTAGCTTAGATTTCACTTTTAAGCTGACCAGCCTTTTGTCCTGGTATATACAACAAAGCAGATATTGCTAATTCAAAAAAAGGATATATGATGATTGAAGGATTTGTGATACCAAAAGTCACATTTAGAACTAGAGTGTTTGACAACACCAAAATGGAAAACAGCTGGCAAGACGTCACTACTGATGATTACCTCAAAGGGAAGAGAGTAGTTCTGTTTAGTTTACCAGGTGCGTTTACTCCTACATGTTCAACTTATCAATTGCCCGGCTTTGAAGAAAATTATGATGCTATTCGTAACCAAGATATAGACGAAGTGTATTGTATTTCAGTAAACGACGCATTTGTAATGAATGCTTGGGGCAAAGATCAAAAAATTCAAAACGTGAAGATGATACCAGACGGATCGGGAAACTTTACTAGATACATGGGAATGTTGATAGGTAAAAATCACCTAGGCTTTGGTATGCGTAGTTGGAGATACATGGCAATTATTAATGATGGCATCGTAGAAAAATGGTGGCAAGAGCCCGGTATCAATAATGATGGATCCGACGATGATCCGTATATCGAAACCACTCCAGAAAACTGTATAAGTTATCTGAGAACTAAATTATCTTAGGGAGAAAATATGTATAAATTAATTATGATCATTTCAGCTGGACTGATGCTCACAGCCTGTGGTACAAGTTATATAACCAATGATGGCAAAAGACTATTAGAAAATAGTGCTTTAGGTTGTGTAGCAGGTGAAGTATTGTTTGGCGAATGTGCCAAAGGTGCGGCAGTCGGTGCTGGTGCTACTGTAATTTCTGATCAAAAGAAGGATTAGATTTTATCGACATCTCAATGAAGTCGCCTAAGAAGTCAAAATGATATGCCAACTTGCCAAACAGCTCTTGGTGTAACACTTCTGAAACAATTTCATAACTAGATTTTCCTATCTGAGAATAATAACTTTTCTGTATTCCGTAACGTTTTCCGTAATTAGGAAATACACCCCTAACAAATAAGCAAGTATCGCCGAGAGTTTTAGCATCATACTTTTTTTGTTCTTGTAAAGTTAGATAACATTGAGCAAATGTTTTCTGAGGTAGGAAATTAGGTTTATCAATGAAAGAAGCCAACAACATTACGATGTAAGACTCGATCTCTAAAGGGAGTTCGTAACCAGACTTACATTGTGTTTCTTTTACGACATCGTAAAAGGCTGAAGAGTAAGCATCTTCCATAAAAATATTTAGCAAAAAACACTTGACAGTTGTATGGATAGATGTTAAAGTTTAAAAACATTATGGGTGTAGTGTTAATGGTAGCACGTCGGTCTCCAAAACCGAAAGTAGGGGTTCAAATCCTCTCACCTATGCCAACTGAAGGAGTAAATAGAACGTATGAAAATATTCGGAAAAAAGTTAGAAGACTTTTACAAATGGGTAAAAGGCACAGAACTTGTAATACTAGAAGACATTGATGTTAAAGAAGATCCTGTGAGACCAGAACTAACTTTAGAATGGCGTAAGGAATACGGTAGACAAATATACGGTTTAAAATATGAAGACAGCATAGAAGGAGTAGTATGTGTTGCTTATACTAAAGGCGTTCCCTATAGTGTTCGAGAACTTGAATTGATGAGTGAGAATGCCAATATGAAAAGTGATGCTGATACTGCCGTTGCTTATACAGTATGGTCACGTAAGAGGGGTGCTGGTAAGGAAATTATAGCTAAACTGTTGGAACATGTTCAAAAAAAGACCGAACTAAAACGTATGGTCACACTTTCACCTTTGACCCCTATGGCAACACACTTTCACATAAGAAATGGTGCCAAATTGATAAAACATAACCCGGATACACAAAATTTCGAGTACAAACTGTAAATACGGTTAAATCGACCAAAAATTTCTACAATTAACTACAGCTTTAATTGGCAAATCACCCACCAAAAAAGTTGACAAACTGATTAAATATTGTTATAATATATTTAATTATTCATAGCGGAGATCAGAATGCATATTACTACTAGAGGCGGTTCAAAAACACAGAAGAAATATGTCAAAAGCATGGCTGATTTCTGTGGTGAAAAATTACTTGGTTCAAGATTATATCCAAAAATTGAATTGAGAATAGAACTTGTTAAAGACCTAATGAAAAAAGAAAAGATCTATGGTGATGCTATTTGGGAAGACGATGAACGTTATCCAAAAGAGTTCCATATCAGAGCAGATGCTTCGCAACCTTTAAGACGTGTGTTAGAAACTATAGCACACGAAATGGTACATGTCAAACAGTATGCTAAGAATGAATTACATGAATACACAATGAAAAAAGGACATAGATATAAAGGAAAATTCTTTTCTGATAAACTAGATTACTGGGATGAGCCATGGGAAATAGAAGCTCATGGTAGAGAAACTGGTTTGTTTGTACGTTGGGCAGAAAAAAATAAACTTGGTAAAAGAAAATGGACCCAAGATCCTGGAGAAGCCCAATAGAAGCATGGATATACTTCTTGCTTTTCTTCCGCTAATTGGTATTTACGGATTTGTAATTTGGTTACTGGTTATGTGGAACAACGAAAAAATCTCTTGACAAATTAGCTTTTCTTTGTTATATTAGTAGTATGACATTTATAACAAAAGAGGCACCCGTGACACAGGCAATCCAAACACAAACTGCTTTGGCAGTAGCATTTATGGCAGATAGACTCAATAAAGGCTATATCAAAGAAACAAGAAGATTTTCAGAAGATACGCCAACACAATTTGCTAACAAAGAAATTGTAAAATTTTATTTTAACGAAGAGCATAGCTTTACACCAGAGGATTACGTGAAGGCTATTCCTACAGATGAAGACTTTGATAGTGTAGATTTAGCCCTTACACATTTCAAAAGATATTCCATGGAATTACTAGGCGACGGCTTATCTGATTTCCAAAAGAGTGTGTTTGGTTCTATTCAAGGTACAACTGTACAGAAAAATCAACTAGGACTAGTTTCTTATGTTCCTGAGTTAGTAAGAAGAGAAATATCAGACGCAAAGCTCAAAAAATTATTAAGAATAGAGTACAGAGATAGCAAACCAATTGGTCAGCATGGTGAAGGATGTTATGGTAACCTTAAGATACTAGACAGAAAATGGAGCCAAAACTGGGAAAGCTATAACTATGTTGCTGACTTTGGAGGTAACATTGTAAGTTTTATGAATAAAATTAAATTTAATATAGATCAAAGATTGAACTTCAAAGCCAAAATAAAAGCACATCAAGAAAATAATTTGTTTAAAGTTCAAGAGACAAGATTGAACTATCTGAGAATTACGAAAAATGCAAAATAACATTAAAATTATTAATGAGACAACTTTACAAAAAATAGGTTTTAGAACTGACCTTGATGAAAAATGGGTTGAAGCTTACACAAAATTATCTAGACTTGAGCCTATGTTAGTAAATGTAACCAAGGTTCAAAGCAATATCATCACAATGGAAAATCTTACAAAAAGTCATGAGATGTCATTTAGAATGTTTTTGGACACTATGATAGCAAACTCTACAGAAACAAACCAAAATTTTATATCCAATTTCTTTACTTTAATCAAAAACTTGTGTATATTCGCTGAAAAGTATAACTTTTTCCACAACGACTTAAACGATGCTAATATACTGATAGATAGTAAAGGAAATATTAAACTTGTCGATCCTGACTCATTTGTCTTTATTAATAAGTTTGAGAGGTATAGATGTCAATGGAAATATACACAAATAACAAAAGAATTTTTTGATGCTTTTTTTGAAAGGAAATATCATGAAACCTACGTACGATAACAAATGTATGATTACCTGTACAGACAACGATAATGTTGCTGAAGCAGAAGTTGATAGATTTGAAGAAAAGAAATTTTTAGATGTATTTTTAGCACAAAATAAAATACACATGGAATGGAACGGTAAAGTGTTTGTGGGCAATAAACTAGGAATGGAATTCACAACACCAGGACCAGAAGAATTAGCAATACTGAAAGGAAGAGGAGATGCCTAATCTAGTACCAGTCATTATAGAAAAAGAAGCAAGAGGAGAAAGAAGCTACGACATATATAGTAGACTTCTCAAGGACAGAATCATTATGTTAGACACTGATGTGAATAGCACCAGTGCCAGTTTAATTGTAGCACAGATGCTTTTCTTAGAATCAACATCTCCTGGAAAACCTATTAATTTTTATATTAATTCACCAGGTGGTAGTGTAACTGCTGGAATGAGCATATATGACACAATGCAATTTATAAAATCACCAATACATACAACAGTGATGGGAATTGCGGCAAGTATGGGAAGTTTTCTTGCTATGGCAGGAGAGCCAGGTAAAAGAGCGATATTACCTCATGCTAGACACATGATTCATCAGCCTAGTGGAGGAGCATCTGGACAGGCAAGTGATGTTGAGATAAGATACAAAGAATTACAGTATTGGAAAGAAACACTCACTGACTTGTATGTGAAACACATAGGTTTAGATAGAGAAAAGGTAGCCAAAGACATGGATAGAGATTTCTTTATGAGTGCTCAGGAATCTATCGATTATGGGTTAGCAGATTACATAGCAGAGAAAAAATAATGGATAAGAAACATTGGGAACAAATAGAAAAAGAAAACGAATATATCATGGAGAGAATGCATCCAGCAGTAATGATACCTGGATTCTTCATAGGAATTATGGTTTTAGTAGGATGCCTATTTAAAGGATACATGGGGTGGTAATGAAAATTAAATTAGACTTAGAAAAAGTGAATAGCAAACTGCATTGGACAACATTGTACAGTGAAAAAATATTGCTGGCGGTGATAGGAACATTAACTATGTTAGCGGCCGGCATGGATATTTATAAAATGGTGTTAACACTTAATATTACACTTGCGGATTTATTTTTACTTTTTATCTATGCGGAAATCGTAGGTATGGTAGGAGCATTTTATATCAGTAATAGGATACCTGTTACTTTGCCAATTGTTATTGCTATGACGGCATTATGTAGATTAATAGTGCTACACAGTAAAGATGCTGATCCGTGGGTGCTTATCGCAGAAGCAGGTGCTATTTTAGTATTAGGTGGAGCCGCTTATATAATGAGCTACAAGGATAAATTGAGTTTGGAAAAAGAACAGTTAAGGAAACAAAATGAATCTAGTTAAAGAAAAAGTTGCTGAAATGAAAGGTATTCCAGAAGAGAAGGAACTTGTGGAAGCATTACAAAAGGCAATATTTGAAATCACGTTTAATAAGTTGGACGGCGAAGAAAGAATTATGACATGTACGAAAATTACAGATATGATTCCAGAAGATAAAAGACCAAAAACAGATAAGCCTGGTAAAGAAGGTACTATTACTGTTTGGGATATTAAAGCTGATGGATGGCGAAGTTTTCGTTACGACCGTGTTACTAAGGCAGTAGCATGTGTGTTCTAAAGACTTCTCGTAGCTCAGCTGGATAGAGCGTCGGTTTGCGGAACCGGAGGCCACAGGTTCGAATCCTGTCGGGAAGGCCATTATAAGGAGATAAAATGACTAAAAAGAATAAAGATTTTTCCGGTAACTTAATTAGGATATCAATACTGGAGAAAGAAATAGAGTTTGCTAGAAGCCAACTACAACCACATGATACTGGACATATTCATACAGCCATAAGCTGGTTAGAATCAAGACTAAATCATTTGAAAGGTATTAAAGAAGAAGAAATAGATTATCCTGATGGATATTCAAATGAATGGCGACAGCAACAACAAGATCCAAGACATAATCAATCTGCTTTTAAAGGAAACATTTAGTGAACAACACTTTTAACAATGTTTTTCCTACACTAGTTGGCACTTTTGAATTAAAAACTGTCAACAACGAAACACTTATGAACAAGATGGACATGGCAGGTAACGTAGGGCATGGACTGATAGAAAATGGAGTAAGCAGTTATGTTGGTGGAGAAGATTGTTTCTTAACAAGATTGAATATTGAAGACTTAAAAAAAGAAATACTATATCATTTGAATGAATACTGTTTTCAAGCAGGTATTGCTCCTAACTATATCATAAACAGTTGGGCTAATGTGCTTGAACAACAGGGATTAGTAAAAAGGCATAGGCATGAAAAATCAATCATTAGTGGTGCTTACTATCCGAATGATAGTGATGCTAATTTAATTTTAGAAAATCCTAATACAATATTTCAAATGACACAAACGAATGTAAACGATAGCATTTACAATTCAGAAAAAATTTCAATTAAACCTAAGGCAGGTTTGTTGGTAATGTGGCCTAGTCACATCTATCATTATACAGAAAGCAATGATAAAAATAAAAGATACACGGTAAGTTTTAATACTTTAGACGAATCTTACAAAAGTGCACTAAATAGAAGATAATTTAGATTAATCAGTAAAGGAGTAAAATTATGTTAGCAGGATTTATAGTCATGGTCACCGCGTTGTGGTCAATGGACAACAAGGAATATATAGATACAATGAACGAACAACTTGCCAAAGGATATAGTTGGGAACAGATAGAGTGTAGAGCTCCAACACCAGGAGTACCACATATTGCTATTGAGACTCCTTTAGGCAATAAGTATGTCTGTAACAAGCTAATCAAGTAATGCTGGCATAGCTCAGCTGGTAGAGCAACTGATTTGTAATCAGTAGGTCCGCGGTTCGAATCCGTGTGCCAGCACCATTAATGGTCATAGACGTGCGGACCATCCTGTGTCTTAATAGGTTTACAATAAGCAGTCACTCTGTGTTCTAGAGGAACTAAATTGCTATAGGAATAGTTTCCATACTGTCTTGGAATGCGTTGAGCATAGTATTGACAAACATCTATACTTCTAAATATCATAGGATCTTTCTGTTGGGTCTCGCCTATCAAGACCACTAAGAGAAAGGCGTGGATCATTAGTAGCCTCTATTTACGTAAAGATATGCTATTCCGATTACAAAGCCACATATGGTTACCCCCAACAAAATAACCGCACATATTTCTAACACCTTTTGTCTACGTTCTTCTTGAGCATAAATCATTGCCTGACGTTTTTTACGTATGTCACCTTCGGTCTTTAGAAGTTCATCCCAGGCACTTAATCCACGTGTCATTATTATTATCTGTTTCAATTGGTCCCGCATGTCTTCTGCTTTTTTCTTTGCCATAAAGACTGCCATGGCTTCTTCTTCTACCGAACCTGAAGCAAATAATTTTTTAAATAATGGAGGTTTTTTGTTGTATTCTTCAGCTTTCTTAATATCAGAAACACAATTCATCCAACGGCCTAAATCTCCTGCCATAGACTCTATGTCTCGGCCGACCGAAAATCCTGCTTTGATGGTGTTGAAAGCGGCTGTGGCCCCTGCCAATGCGGTTACTGGATCTATCAATTTATTAGCCCTATTCTGTAACTTGTGGCCCTACTTTGGGTCTTCAAAGTATTTATATGATAACCGTTTTGGTTATATAAGTATAAAATAATGGTTGACTAATAAAGTGCAAGATGTTATTATTAGTTATAATTAAATTTTGAGAGGCACAAATGAGAACACAACCACAAGAAGTTATTACAAAATTAGAGGCAGATAATTCAAGGCTAGCAAAAGAATTGGTTTTGGCAGGAGCCATGAACGAAGGATTGGATGAATTTTTTGAAGGAGTCAAAATGGCACTTGATCCTTTATATACTTTTGGTGTAAAGAAGGTTCCAGAATCCAAAGTTGATGGACAAGGACTTAAATGGGAAGTATTTAAAAAACTAGCAGACCAATTACATGACAGAGAACTTACAGGACATGATGCCAGAGATGCTATTCTGCTAACAAGAGACATAGCAACAATAGAGCAATGGAATAAGTTTTATAGAAGAATTTTAATTAAAGATCTACGTTGTGGAGTCAGTGAAAAAACTGTAAACAAGGTAGCAAAGGATTTCCCACAGTATTCAATTCCAATTTTTACTTGTCCACTAGCACACGATTCAGCTAATCATGAAAAGAAAATGATTGGTAAGAAACAGGTAGAGGTAAAACTTGACGGTGTTAGGGTAATTACTATTATACAAGGTGATACAAGCCATGGTAATTTTAGCAGGGTAGAGATGTTTAGCAGAAATGGAAAACAGTTTCATAACTTTGGACATATCATTTCCGAAATAGAAGAAGTGATAAAAGATAATCCTCCACCATATGATTTGGTTTTGGACGGAGAAGTAATGAGTGCTAACTTCCAAGACCTTATGAAACAGGTTCATAGAAAGAGTGGTGGTGTTGCCAAAGACGCAGTTCTACATTTATTTGATATGTGTCCATTATCCGAATTCCAAAAAGGTGTTTGGGACAAGCCACAGTCATTTAGAAGCCAAGCAGTTAAGGCTTGGGTAGACCAGCATAGAAGCATTTTAAAGCACGTACAAACACTGGATTGGGAAGATGTGAACTTAGATACCCAAGAAGGTCAAGATCGCTTTGTAGAGCTTAATAAAGCGGCTGTAGACGGTGGTTATGAGGGGGTTATGATCAAAGATCCTGAAGCTGTCTATGAATGTAAAAGAACACATAGTTGGTTGAAGGCAAAACCATTTATTGAAGTAACATTAAAGGTAGTTGCGGTTGAAGAAGGCACAGGCCGTAATGAAGGTAGATTGGGTGCCGTAATATTAGAAGGAGAAGATGATGGATACAATTATAGCCTTAACTGTGGGAGCGGCTTCACTGATGCTCAACGTGATGAGTACTGGACTGAACGTGATAGTCTCATTGGTCAGCTAGTAGAAGTAAGGGCTGATGCTAGAACGCAGTCTCAAGATTCTGAAACGTATAGTCTCAGGTTCCCAAGATTCAAGTGCTTCCGAGGTTTCGAAGCAGGCGAAAAAGTTTAATCCTCGCGAACGTAAGGACGGCGAAAAAATGACGGACAAAGAAAAAATGGACGCAGGATACAAGGGTAAAACATTCACAATTAACGGTATAGATGGAGATTTTTGATATGTATTGGTTAGTAGTTGTGTTAAGTATAGGAGGATATCCAGAAATGAATTTACAGTTTGAATTCAGTAGAAGTTATTATTGTAATTTAGCTAAAGATAAATTTATACAAGCAGATCCGCCTACTATGAAAATTGGAGGTAAGAGTGTATCTTCAAAGATTAAGAGTATTGAGTGCGAAAAAAGATAATTGAAAGGGTTTTAAAATGAGGAGATTTATTTACGATTGTTGGAATCATATAATGGATGCTGAGGTTAATCCATTAAGACACATTCCAGATTTAAATGTTAGACACATGATTATGCAGGTTTTAGCTTTTATGTGGTCAGCAGTATTTTCAATTGCCATAGCAGACAGTATTATGGCATTTGGTATAAGTGCTATGGTACACGTATTTTTTGTTGCGGCTGTGGTAATAACGGTAGCAACATTCAAAGTGGCAGAATATAAACCGGGTGTGTTCACTTGGAGAACAGGCTACCATTCTCATGGTAGAGGTAGAACATATACAATTTATAGGGATAAAAAAGGGAATGCCCATAAGGTAGAATTACCTGAAGGTGATCCCGGCGGTGAGCATGAATGATATTAAATTTATAAGTCATGATAAACACGTATTAAAACACTTTCCTATCGTTCCCGCCAAAGATTGCTTACCGAAATGGTATGCTGATTTAAAGGCCACCGATCCTAATATTTCTAAATGTATGCCAGTACGTGATATGATCACTGCTGGCTACATTATTCCTAATCCTTATGAACAGGTAGTAGGTATATTAAGTGAAGATGATATAGAGAATCCGGAAGTGATTTTTCCGGTAGAAAGACCTGGAGAGTTTTTCACTGCTATGAATCATATGACTGCTCCTAATGCCTTTCATACCCATGACCAATGTCCTGTTCACATTGACGGTAACAAAAAGTCTTATTACAAAATTAAATTGCCTTGGAGAATTATTACTCCAAAAGGGTACAGTACACTTTTTATTCAACCTTTTTATCAGTTTACAACTGATTTTGTAATGTTACCTGCTATTATAGACACAGATGAGTACGATCATAGTAATTTAATTTTTCCTTGTTACTTCAAAAAAGAAGTTGACATCAAACCTGGATCACCTCTGGTACAAGCAATACCGTTCAAGAGAGATCAGTGGCAACATTCATTATCATATGAAGAAGAAGGCACTTCGAGCAAGATGAATTTCTTCCTTAATAACATGTACAAGAGAGCTTTTCATCAGAAAAAGACTTTCAAATAAATTGACTTTTATATATAAAGAATATATACTACTAAAAAATCACAGTTGGAGCTACCATGGCAAAGAAAAGAAAAGGTAATATTTTTAAGACAAAAGCCACTGAGCCTAAGTGGGACGATGCTAAAGATCTTACAGGTGAACAGTACAGTCGTAGAATGCATGCCGCACAAGAACATTATAGGATGGATTTTAAGACTGATGCTTATAAAAAATGGATAATAGAATACTGTAAAAGATCTGATAAATGGAAAGATGATGTTAAAACAATATCAAAATGTCCAGACAGAGAATTTAGATCTGCTTTGGCAGGACTATGTAGATTGGCAAATATGGGTTGTCCTGATTACCATAAACCGTATGCCGAATACTGGAGAGGTTTGGCAGGCACTATGGGAGAGGTCAAGCCACATTCTGAAACAATAGACAAATGGATACAAGAAATTGTAAACGTAGGTAGTACAATTAAAAAGACTGAAGATAAGAAAAAAGAAGCCGAGAAGAAGAAAGGTAATGTATACAAACCTAGTATACAAGAAAGAATTAAAGAACAAGCACATCTACAATCAGAAGCTATTGAAGACTGGTTAGAAAAGTGGACAAAGGATCCTAAAAAATTCAAAAAAGACGAGTTTAAATTTAGTAAACATTTTATATCAGCTAAAGTTACCCAAGCTCATGCTAGAGTCATGCTTGGTTGGTATGAACCTATGGCCGTTGAATTAAATGAAGTATTGAATCCTCCTACAAAAGCTGAATATGAAAGGATGACAGAAAAAGAAAAAGACCTTGCTGATCAACTGATAGAAGGATATTCAATATATGAAAAGAAGGATCTACAAAATCTATATGAAGGTTATACTAACTTATTAGGTGCTTTGAATATGCTGATAGATATGGCTAAAGCTAGTAGAAAAACACGAAAAAGAGTGCCTAAGAGCAAGGACAAATTAGTACAAAAACTTAAATTTAGAATATCCGATGACAAGTATAAAGTAGCAAGTATCAACCCAATCGATATTATAGGCTGTAACGAGCTATGGGTATTCAATGTTAAAACAAGAAAGATAGGAAAATATGTGGCAAGTCAAATTGATCCGCTGAAACAAGAAAGAGAAGGCACTGGGTTGAGTGTGAAAGGGACAACTATTACACAATTTAAAGAATCACAGAGCATACAAAAAACTATTAGGAAACCGGAAGATAAACTTAAAGAATTCCATGACGCAGGTAAGGTTAAATTAAGAACCTATTTGGAAGACATTAATGCTGTGGAGATCAAGCTGAATGGTAGAATAAACAACGAAACTATTCTTCTTAAGGCAGTAAGATAAATACTTGCATGGATCAGATAACAAACATTAGAGAAGGTCTCGCTAAACTAACATCAGCATTAGAGACTATTGTAACAAAGGATACACCAGCTACACCTGATGCGACTGTAAACAGTATCAGTGGTAATGCTATTCACGGTGGCAAAATCACTTTGTTAAGAAGCACAGGAATAAGAGATCAAGCAACTAGAACATCATTGCTTGTAGAAGATGATAAAATTACGGTAGGTAGTGCTGATATAGATAACGTAATGGGCGATTTAACTGTTGAAGACAATCTTACAATAGGTGGCGAAATAAAAGCTAAAACATTAAGAGTAGACGAAACATATACAGATCAAAAACACAACACATCATTAGATTTTCAAGTAGAAGGCGATACACGTTTAATTGGTTTACAATGGCGTAAGAAAGGTGAAGCAACTAAACAATTAGTTTGGCGTGATGATAGATTTTACATAAGCAATACTGTTGATCTTCATAGAGATGCTTCATATAGTATTGATAACATTCCTGTAATTACACAGGACTCATTAGGTGCTACAGTAACTAAAAGTAACCTTTCAACTGTAGGTAGATTACAAAATTTACAAACAGATGGTGATCTTACTGTGGACGATTATATTTTTTATGAAAGTGGTACAAGTAGATTAGGAATAGGAACAGAAGCACCAAACGGACAATTAAGTGTTTCTAGCGATGAAGCAGAATTCGTCGTTGATCCAGATTTTGACCACTTAAGAGTAGGTGCTTGGACGACAAGTAAAATGTCTTTGATTACAGATAACAAAGAAAGAATTGTAATCAAACAGCACGGAGGAGTTGAAATAAAAGATAAGCTAGGAATCAACACAGCATATCCTGGCGAAGATGTTGACTTAGAGGTCAAAGGTAATATAAGATTTAATGCCAAGAAGTTTACAGTTGGCGAATTTCCTCCCACAGAAGGTAATTATAATTTGGGAGACATACAGTATGATACAAATCCAAGACAAGGTGGATTCATCGGATGGGTTTGTATTATTCCAGGTAATCCTGGTACATGGAAGGGCTTTGGAGCGATAGAAAAATAATGACAAAACTTTTTAATATTGATATTCAAGCTATTTCTGAAATAAAGTCAGGATTAAATGATCTTTCAAATTGGATTCTTACAATGGAAAGATTAGCCGGCACAAGTAATTCTAAACTGTCAATTGATAGTAAAGGAAGACTACACGTTGCTGGCAAGGAAGATACTATAATCCACGGTAATCTTGGTGTCGGAGTTGACACCGTACCAAATGATGTAGCTATAGAAACAAGTTTGCCAGTACGATTTCAAGGAAAGAAATTTGAAGTGAACAGTGATGTTCCTCGGACTGGACTTTATAACAAGGGTGATATTATATGGAATGACGATCCTGTACCAAACGGTATTGTTGGTTGGATCTGTATAAGAACAGGCACCCCTGGAGAGTGGCGCACATTTGGGATGATTGGTGGATGAAGAAAGACGTAGATAAACAGGTAAACGCTTGGTACATGTTAGGCAGAGTTGCTCCGATAGGAGCTTTATTTTTACTTTGTCTAGTATTGATATTTGATGTATCAGGTTGGTTAGAACATACACTTATATTTTTAGGTACTGTATTTGCTGTTATTGCCTTTACATGGTGGTGGTGGGTTTTAGATACTGTCAAAGAACTTTTCAATTTACTAAAAGGTGCTCATAATAGATTTGACACAATAATCACTGATATCCAAGAAATCAAAAAAGAAATTAATGATAGTAATAGGAAACGGAACAAGCAGGACAACGATAAATCTTGACCGTTATCCTGAAACAAAGATAGGTTGTAATGCTATCTTTAGAGATATTTACGTAGACCATCTGGTTTGTTGTGATAAGAAGATGGTCAAACAAGCCATCGGTGCTGGAGCTTCTCCAATTTATACACGACATAGATGGATAGCTGATTTTCCAAAACAACAGGTAATTGCTTTACCAGAACTACCTTACAAAGGTGACAAAAGGCAAGATGATCCTTTTCATTGGGGTAGTGGGCCATATGCGTTATTGTTAGCAACTACTTTGTCTAAATACATTAAGATTGTTGGATTTGATCTTTACGGAACTGAAGGCGGTAACACAAATAACGTTTATGTCAACACTGATGGATATAAAACTTTACATGATGACGCTGTTGATTGGTCTTATTGGGTGTATCAAATCGCAAAACTTTTTGAATATAATCCAGACACAATATTTCATTTCTTTAATTTGGAGAACTGGAAGTGTCCAAAACAATGGGATTTTAAAAATATAAAGGTTGACAATATTAACAAATTATAATATAATGTAATAAACTTGGAAAGGTAAACTATGGGAAAATACTATTCTACTAAAACATACGGACACAATATAGGATTAAGTGCTGTATTTAGACAGCCAAATGCTGATCATTCCCATTGTCATTTGCTACACGGATATAGTTTACAATTTAAATTTACTTTTGGTTGTAAAGAACTTGACAACAAAAATTGGGCAGTTGACTTTGGTGGATTGAAACCTTTGAAAGCATGGTTGGAAGACAACTTTGATCACAAATTATGTTTAGATAATAATGATCCACACATTGGAAAATTTAAAGAACTTGAAGCATTGGACCTCGCTGAACTTAGAATGTTTGATGGTGTTGGTGCTGAAAAGTTTGCCGAACACGCATTTAACTTTGCTGACAAACTTATCAGGGAAAAAACAAATGATAGATGTTTTGTAGTGAGTGTTGAATGTGCTGAGCATGGTGCTAATTCTGCTATATACGAGAAATAAGGCTACCATGTACAATGGCAAAAATAGATAAATCACAATATACAAAAGAACAGTGGAAAGTCATTCGTGAGCAGAGGCGTAGGCAAAAAGCCGCAGATAGAGCTAAAAAGGCACAAAAGAATACTTTAGAAGCAAAAGACACAGAAAGAGCAGTTAAAGTAGCAGTTAATGAGCCTGTAGTAGATAAACGAGATAATTACATCGTTTGTTTGAAACACGGCACAAAGTACAGCTCACAATATGTAAACAATCTATACAACATGGTTAAGCGCCATTGTACTGTTCCATATGAATTTGTGTGTTTCACAGATGACATACGTGATATAAATCCAAACATCAAAACGATTACACTAAAACACTTGGGAGTAAGTGGTTGGTGGTACAAGCCTATCTTCTTTGATAAAAATTTTCCTTTAGATGGCAATATACTTTACTTCGATCTTGATGTTGTAATACACGAAAATATAGACAATCTTTTTTCTTATAATCCTGGAAAGTTTTTAATTTGTAGAGACTTCAACAGAAGCATTAGGCATGACTGGAGTAGAATGAATAGTAGTGTATTTAGATTAGTTTCAGGGTCATTGCCTTTTGTGTATGATGAGTTTATGGAAAACGCCGCAATGAACATGAGAAGGTTTCACGGTGACCAAGACTGGATATATGAAATGATGAGTGATAAAAAAAGTTTATGGATGTTTTGGCCAGACGAATGGATACGCAGTTACAAATGGGAAATGAGAGATAGAGCCCATTTGGATAGGATCGGCGGTATAAGAAACTTTAAGGTAAAGGCAGATCCTATAGTACATCATCTATGTAATGTTGCTGTATTTCACGGAGAGCCACATCCACATCAAGTCGAGGACGATTGGGTAAAGGAGAATTGGAGATGACAAACGAAGACTATAAAGTAGACCCGGGCTCTATTAATGTCGATCAACGTAAACAAGACACAAGAAGAGATGCTTGGGATAGAGACTACATGCCTGCTGATTGGAAAAAGCCTGAGCCAACAACTACAAAAAAAATATCAAATGCGGCACCAGTTTTTGTGTTTGCATTTTTTTATGTTTGTGTATTGGTAATGATGGGTAGTATTAGATGATTAGATTATGGCACTATTGGTGCAAAGCTATGGGAAGTCGTGCTTATGATAACGACAGGAAAGACGATCATATACACAATATTATTAGAACATTTTGGTTTTTACTACATATTATAACTTGTTGTATGATTATAGCAGGTAACGGAAGGATGTTGAATATATGGTAGATAAATTTATTTTTGATGTTGACGGAACACTTACACCTAGTAGACAAGAAATTGATATGGACTTTGCTGTTTTCTTTACAGACTTCTGTGCTGAAAATGATGTATATCTTGTTACTGGTAGTGATAGAGAAAAAACAATAGAACAGGTAGGCGAGGAAATATATAGCTTGGCTGACAGAGTTTACAACTGTTCAGGTAGCGATGTATGGGATGGAAATGTTAATGTTTACACAAGTGATTGGAAGATTCCTGAAGAAGCAGAACAATGGTTAAAGGCAGAATGTAGATGTAGCGAGTTTCCATTGAGAACAGGTTTACATATTGAAAAAAGGCCTGGCATGATAAATTTTAGTGTAGTTGGTAGAAACGCAACTATGGGTGAACGAAAGTTATATGTAGAATACGATAACAAAACAAAGGAAAGAATTAAAATTGCCAAAGAATTCCAAAAGTTTTTTCCTGCCATACAAGCAGTGGTTGGTGGCGAAACTGGTATTGATATCTTTCCTTATGGCAAAGACAAGGCCCAAATTATAAATGATTTTGATGAACTTAATGATACTTTACACTTTTTTGGTGATAGAATGGATCCAGCAGGAAATGATTATCCTTTGAAAAGAGTAATACTTGACAATGATTTGGGTATGTGCTATAGTGTTAAAGACTGGAAACACACATGGAAGTTATTAAAAAAACATGACTAGAAGAATAGGCTTCGCATGTAAATACATGCATGAAGATCAAACACAAAAGAAAAAGCTTCTGGAAGAAATTCAAAGGCCTTTGAATACAAGGTCCACAACTGTTGCTTGGTTAAATAGACAGACAAAAGAAGTAGCAGAAGAAAGACTATGGGATATTTGTAAACACAACATTCAATCCTATTACAATTTAATTAAGTACGTGGGAGGACTACAACATGATTTACGAATGGTTAGACTTGGTTCCGATGTTTTGCCTGTTTACACTGAGCCTACTTGGGGCTATTTCTGGAAGCTACCTGATGTACGTAAATATTGCGAACAGGCTTTGGCACCAGTCGGTGAGTTGGCTCGCAGTCTTGATGTACGCCTTAGTATGCACCCTGGTCAGTTCACTGTCCTTGCTAGTGATAGTGACGATATAGTAAATAGAAGTGTAGAGGAGTTTGAATATCATGTTGATGTCGCAAGATGGATGGGGTACGGTAGACAATTCCAGGACTTTAAGATCAATGTCCACATCTCCGGCCGTAAGGGTCCAGCCGGTATCCTCAACGTCCACCCAAGATTATCTCCGGAGGCGAGAAACACAATTACAATCGAAAACGACGAAAACTCGTGGGGTATCGACGCAAGTTTGGAGTTACGAAAACACCTCGCATTGGTGCTTGACATACACCATCACTGGGTCAAAACAGGTGAATATATTCAGCCTACCGACGATAGATTTTCTCGCATAATAGACAGTTGGCGTGGTGTGCGTCCTGTCATACATTACTCTGTATCACGAGAAGACATACTAATTGATCATGATATAAACACACTACCAAACATGGAGAAGTTACTTGAACAAGGATACAAAAAACAAAAACTACGTGCTCATAGCGACTATATGTGGAATACTGCTGTTAACGATTGGGCTTTATCTTTTAGAGATTACGCTGATATAATGGTAGAAAGCAAGGCAAAGAATTTAGCGAGTATAAAACTCTTCGAATCGGCCAATAAATAAATTTACGACAAAGGAGAAAACTATGAAATGGTTAAAATCTAGAATCAGTGAAAGAACATCATGGGACGGAGCAGTATGTATCGCTCTAGGTCTTATGATATTATTCATGGCTCCCTTGGCAAAAATCGCGGCAGGATTAGCGATAGCTTGGGGTGTCTGGACTATTTGGAAGAAAGAAAAGTAATTATAGTTCATCAATAGTAATATCGGCGTCGACAGGGATATTAAGTTTTCTTCTTTGTTCGACGCCCTTTTTTTGGGCAAAGCGTTTAGGATCACAATCAGGGCAGACGTGAACATATAAATCATCTAATCTTTTAGGATCAACTTTACCTTTTTCACGTTTAAATTCTATATGACACTCATCGCACTTGAAAACGGCATAACTACGTAGACGCTTGTAAGGATGGCTCTTACCAGATTTGCTTTGTCTTACATAAAAACGCATTTCTTTTTCAATTCTTAAGAACATAATGTATTTATTTACATTCGGATTGTAAAAGATTATATAAATACTAAGGAGCAGATGATGTCAAACATACTATTTTTAACTGATCAAGCAAAGGAACAAATGGTTACAATGCTTGAAGAACATGATAAAAAAGCAGTTAGATTGTCCTTAAAGGGCGGTGGCTGTGCTGGTTTTAAATACGATTGGACATTGGCAGATGAAGCAGAAAAAGACGATGAAGTGATAGAACTTCCAAAAGGAAAGTTTTTAATTGACCCAGCGAGTATTATGTACTTGATTGGATCAAAAGTAGACTACAAGAAGGAAGTATTCGGTTCATATTTTTCAATTGAAAATCCAGCTTCAACATCAAGTTGTGGTTGTGGAGAGAGCATAGGATTTTAATACATGGCTAGACAAGATATTTATTTAGGGGTTGAAGGTAACGACGGTACTGGTGATAGTATTCGTGAAGCATTTAAAAAAGCTAACGAAAACTTTACTGAACTTTATGCTGTATTTGGACAAGGCGGAACAATCAGCTTTACAGCATTAAGTGATACACCCACAGCTATTACACCAAACGGACTTCTAATAGGTAACACGACCGGAACAGAATTAATACAAAAAACATTAACAGGTGGTACAGGTATATCAATTGATAATACAAGTGCTACAAACATTACAATAACAAACACTGGTGCTAATATTAATGCTGACACTAGTCCTATACTAGGTGGACCATTAAGTGGTAATGCTGTTTATCCTATAGGAAAAATTAACACATCTACTGCCGCTGTAGCAGAATTTAATCAAACTCATGCTTCACAAATTACAATAGATGACCTTGTAACAGATAAAAAATATCAAGATAAAAATTACGCACCTCATACAGTCACACAAACTAATAAATCTGTGTATGCTAGATCTGAACCGACTAATGATGCGGAATACACACAAACAATTACAGAATATAGATCAGGTAACGTTGTAATATCCAACCATGGATTTGATAACAGCTTCAATGGTACACAATGGAAATATTCGACTACAAATACAGCACCAAATGGATTGACAAACAACACTGATTATTTTGTTAGATTTGTTTCTTCAGATCAACTCAGTCTACACACAACTAAAACTGAGGCACAAAATGATGACGATCTTACAAGAGTAAAAGTCAACATAGGTTTAGGATCAACAACTGCCGTAACAGGTACAGATGTAATTAAAGATCAAAGTTATAATGAAAGTTTATATGGTAATTACAGAATTGACGAAGTCATGCCGAGAAATGCTTCAGTTAGAAGACAGGGAGATGAATTAGCAGGACCTTTATATCTTTCAGACCATCCTGGTTATCTACAAGGCACTACAGGCCCTATAGAAGATAGACAAGCGGCTTCAAAACTTTATGTTGATAATTCTTCTTATGCGAGTACTGAAGATCTTTTTGTAACAAAACAAGGTGATGATACCCAAGCTAATACTCCAGTTGGTTTTGAAGGAAGAGGATTAAGCTATGCTTTTGGAAGTTTAAAAGCGGCGGCTTTAAAAGCACAAGAGATAATGGAGTCAGCACCAATAGAACCTGGTGCTTATAGACAAACTATTACGTTCAATGCCGGCGACGGAATTTCATTAGTTACAAAATCTGAAACTAAAACACCTAACTCTGCGGCATCGAGTGCTATAAAATATTTACAAGGAAGTAAAAAGTTTGTACAAAAATCTGTAGTAGATTATGTAAAAGATAATTTTCCTACACACAGTTTCTTTGATACAAATGTTATTAATACAAACACAGAAAGTTTGTTATTTAAAAATAAAAAATTTATACAAGAAGAAGTTACAGCCTGGATTAATTATCAAATCAACACAGGAGCAACTGTAAGCTATAGTGATGGTACTGCTGACTTTACAGGATTCAAATACAGTTCAGCAAAATGTAAAAGAGATGTAGGATACATTGTTGACGCTTGGGAAAATGATTTAGCCAGAGGCGGAAACATTGAAACACGTAGAATAGCTTCAAGTTATCTAGCTGGTGCTGTGAATGCTGTAAACAAAAATACAAGTAACGCAGGTAATACTGTCAACCAAATAGCCCAAACAAATGCCGCAATCGAATTTGCTAGAGATTTAGTTAAGGATTATATTTTAACAGGAACAGCTTATCCTACAAAACAGGGATACTTCCAAGTTAATGCTTCTAACTTAACTGGTACTGGTTTTAGATTTTATATTGGTACATCATCATACGCCAATGCTTATGTAAATGGTGGACTAGTTACCAAATCAGATGGAACACAACTTAACGTAAGCACATTCACATATGATTATACAACAGGATTTGCCGATGTAGTTACAACTACGACACATGGATTATCAGCAGGTAATACAGTACAGCTAACTGGTATAAATGTTTCCTGTACATATGAAGGTTCAACACAGCAAAAAGTATATCCAGAACTTGTAAGTCAAGCAAACTGTTATAAATTTACAGTACAGAACACGGGTTACTTAGGAACAGCTCCTACATCAAATCAATTACAAATTTACGTAGGTCCAAGTAAGTACGGACACACTTATGTAAGTGGTGGTACCATAAAAGGAACTTTAACAGAATTTTCTCCAACAGGAGCAACTTACAATCCTGCGACAGGAGATATGGTAATTACCATAGGTAACCATACCCTCACTACTTCTAACACAATTGAAATAGAACCAAACAGTTTTACGTTTACATGTGCCAAAGATAACAATGCTACATTACATTCTTATCCTAGAAAAGAATCTGTAACATCATCGCCAAGCAGTGATCCAGCATACAATACAGCTTTAGCTATTACGGCAGTAGGCAGTACAACAATAACAGTTAATGTAGGTATATCTTCTGATACAAGTGTACACACTTTCGTAGGAGCAAGAACAAATGCTGTCAAGTATTACTCAGAAAGTAACACAATTACTGGTTTCAATTATAGTAACACAACAGGTTATGCTACAATAACAACTTCAAATACACATAGTTTAGTAGCAGGAAACAAAGTCGAATTAGCTGACATTTATCTATCTTGTACAGCACCAACAGCAAGTAATACATATTACCCACAACCAATTTACGCAGATTACGGAACTGGTAACAAAGATATTCCTGGTAGAGCAAATACTCTTACAGAACTTATTGTAGATGTGATTGCTAATGGATTAGGAAAAGTGCCTGCTCCAGTACAACCAGAAAAAGCTAACAACACTTGTGAAAGAGATTTGGGACTTATAATCGATGGTATGATAATCGATATTAGAAACGGAACAAATTCAAACTTCAACGCATTACAAGCGGCCAAGAGATATTTCAGTACACCTAGTGGAGCAAAAGCAAGAATAAGTCAAAAGACAGAAACACTTGCGGCTATAACAAAAGCAAAATCCTATGTTAGAAGCGTTGTTTCTAATACAGATTTAAAAAGACAATCAAGATTATTCACAGTTGAAAGTGCTAATTTATCAGGCACACAATTCCAAGTTGCCGTAGGTACTTCTAATACAGTTCATACTTACATCAGAGGTGGTACTGTTACTTTTGGAAATCAACAGTTTGCTATAAACAATTTTGCTTATGATAATGTTACAGGAAAAGGTTTAATAACTACTACAACCACACACGGATTAACCACAGGTAATGTTGTTCAATTAGACGGTATTGTATTTGAATGTAATACCGGTATCAAGGAGTATCCAGGAGAATTTTCAACAGACATTCCACAATACTTAGATAGCACTCTTTCAACAGTATCTGATACAATTAAAAACGCATTAGATAATCAGTTTGATATTATTTTAGATATTTTAACAAACGGCTTTACAGCAGTAGATACTTATACAGTGGTTGAAGGTAGTACATACAAGATTCAATTTAGTAATGGTGGATCAAACTACTACACTGACCAAGGTATAAACAGTAACGTAGATATTCTTCCAGGAAAAATTATTGTAGGTAAAACTACCGGAGCAAGAGGTAGAATTGTAAAATATACAAGTGGTGTAGATTTAGGTAACGTTGCTTACGACGAAGTTGAAGTTGTATTAGTTGAGCCAAAAGAATTTAGAATTGGTGAAGAACTAGAATATGGTAACGGAACAAAAGAGAAACAAATTTGTATCCATGTTGAATCAGGAATATACTACGAAGATTATCCTATTAAAGTTCCTGACAACGTATCAATTAAGGGAACAGACTTTAGACGTTGTCAAATCAGACCGGCACCGAGAATTTCTCAATCACCTTGGGCTAAAACTTATTTTTATAGAGATAAACTTTTAGACAATCTACAAATTACAGACTTTACCGGAGCAGACATTGCTACGGCACAAGATATTACAATTACAGGTACTAATGAAGCAGGCGGAGTTATTACTGTTACTCCAGCAGACAATATCGCTCCTATTGCTTGGGACGGTGCTTGGTTCTATACAGACAACGGCGCAGTTGGATTAATTTCAAACGCTGATGGTGGAAGTGACTTCAATGTTACTTTGACTGTAGATATTTTACCAAACTTGTCTAATATAAGTTCAGGTGCTTGGCATGTTAAGAAAACTGTCAATTACGGATATCACTATCTAACTGATCCAGGTGACGCAACTAGTGTGGCCAAACGTAACGACCAAATGGATGTATTCTTAATGAATGATGCTACAAGGTTAGCAAACATGTCATTCCAAGGACACGGTGGTTTTGCTCAGGTACTTGATCCAGCAGGACAAGTTCTTATTAAATCTCCATACACACAGGTTTGTGGATCATTCTCAGGAAGTGTTAACAAACAAGCATTTAGAGGTGGTATGTTTATTGACGGTTTCTCAGGAAACTTAGAAACTGTTATCACAAGCAAAGATGACAATTATACATTGAATGTTCAATCAGCTGTCGGAACAGGTTTGAGAATAAGAAAACCACAAACACCTGCTCCGTTCTTTATTAACGGTGTACGTTATCAGGTTGATGCTATATCAGAATATGATGGTGGAGCAGGAACAGGTAAACTTTTAATCAACAAACTTTCAAACGAAGGAAACGGCTACACTGATGCTATTCCAGGAAGTGGTACAGCTATATTCATTCAGACTGCTGGTAATAGGTCAATGTTGGCAAATGACTATACTCAGGTTAACGACTTAGGTTACGGATTATTTGTTAACAACGCAGGTCTTTCAGAACAAGTTTCAACATTCACATACTACAACCACATAGCGTTCTTTAGTAACAACGGTTCAGAGATTAGAGCTCTTAACTGTTCTAACGCAAATGGTAACTTTGGTTTAGTTGCGGCAGGATCAGATCCAAATGAAACTGTTGATGCTATTACTTCATTAAGAACTATGCAACAGCCTGCTAAGGTTTACAATGATGCTAGTAACACATACGGCTTCGGTGCTATTTCACATGCGGCTGGTGTTAACACAATCCATTTATATGATTGTGATTACCATCCATATCCTAACAGTTTAATTGATGTTTACACTAGGGATGGAAGCGGAAACATCACAGCATTGAACACATATGAAGTCACAGCGGTATCGGCACTATCTGTTCCTACTTCTAACTCAGGAGGATACACGGGTGCTACAGGTCCTACAGGACGTAAAGGTGCTAACCAAACAATTTACAGATGTAACATATCAGGTGATACTGGATTAGCAAGTGCCATTACAGGTGACCATAATGTAAACTTGGCATCAGATGCTTCTCCTTACGTGATAATGAGAATGAATAAAAACCACTTGTTCTCAGGAGTATCAGGTGTTACAAGTATTAGACCATCAACAGCTTTGATATTTGATGAAAACTTAGATCAAGTTTATAGAACAATTAGCTTCAACAATCAAGACTCTGATAACAGTGCACTTGCGGCTGATAGGTTCCAAATAGTTTTTGATTCAGGATTTAAACATCTAAACCTTACAGTAAATCAAACAGAAGCTGTGAATAACACATACGCTGGTGCTGGTACAACAATGGGAGCAACGGTAGGTGACGTTGTAATTGCTATTGAAAAACTAACAGCGGCAGGTATTGCTAGAATCAATAATAACGATATGATATTTGCTTGGGGAGGTAAACTTCACCAAGTATCAAACTACACGGATAGAACAACATTCGCTACAATTAATTTGTCCGATGTTGCGGCTTCTAATATTAATAGTAATAACGGATTGTACACTGGTTCTGGTATAGCTAAAAAGGTTTATAGTGCTGGCGGAACTACAGCGATTACATTGACACTATCATTAGCGTCAAATGAAGCGGCTAACATAACAGTTGGTATTTCAACATTAAGAGCAAACGGACATGACTTTGATAAAATTGGTACTGGTGGATTTAATACTACTAACTATCCTAGCATTATTTACGGTGAACCAGTTAACTCAGCTACACAGGCAAATGAAGTAAACGAAAGAGGAAAAGGTAGAGTATTCTTTGCTTCTACAGACCAAGACGGATTCTTTAGAGTTGGTAAGTTCTTCAGTGTTGACCAAGGAACAGGTACAGTTACTTTTGCGGCATCGATTGCTATTAGTAACTTAGATGGACTAGGCTTTAAGCAAGGTGTTAGAATTACAGAATTTAGTAACGATGATACAATGGCAGATGCTGATCCAGCCGCGGTACCTACAGAATTTGCCGCTGAAGCATTCTTGACAAGAAGATTACATTTCGATAGAACAGGAGCTTTACAAACAGTTGGTACAATAGGTCCTGGTGCGTTAGCAAGAGACGGTACAACACCTTTAACAGGAAATTTAAATGCTGGTGGAACTAATAAAATATTTAACATGGCGGACCCAACCAATCAACAGGATGGGGCAACTAAATCATATGTAGATGCTAGAACTCCATTTGGCTCAGAAGCTATAGGAGTTAACATTGCCAACAGACAAACAAATGACTTCTTGGCATATACTGGTTCTAGTTACGACAACGTTACTCCAGCAGGTGACATTGGCATTAGTGTCACAGGAAATATCGCTACATTTTCAATTACAGCAGATTCTATTGTAAACGCTGATGTAAACACAAACGCCGGTATAGCTCAAAGCAAGTTGGCAATGAATGCGGCAACTACAAGAGCTAATTCTACAGGCATTGCTCAAAGTGATTTAGGACTAGCAAGTTTTGACTCAGGTGACTTTACTGTAACAAATGGTTTTGTAACTTTAAAAGAAGGTAGTGTTGATTACGCAGACTTACCTGATATGGCGGCAAAAACTGTACTAGCAAATATAACCGCAGGCACAGCAGACACAGTTGCAGTTACTATTGATGATTTAATTGACAACTATAGTAAATTCACAACTACTGGTGTTGCTTCTAGAATTGTACAAACTGGTACAGATGGTAGTATAGACGCACAGAAATTTAAACTTGATAACTATGATATCTTAGACCAAACTAACTTAACAATGACTCTTAAAACACCTGGTGGTGCTAAGGTATTTGATACTGTCGGATCAGTAGCAAGTAACACAACTACAACATTCCCAGGTACTATACAGATAGGTGACACAGATACTGCGGCATCTTTCTTCCAAAAGAATAGTAGCTATGGAGATCCAAGTGATGCTACACTTAACGAACCAAGATTAGCAAGTGATTGGGTATACACTTCATTTATAGAAGCTCCAGGAGAAAAGGGAGCATCTTCAACAGGTATAGCTGTAGGAGCAGGTACAGGATTTACAGCCGCAGGTGAAATAGCAGTCATAGCAAACAACAATGTGGCGGCTATTAAATTTACACAAACAGCGGCAAGCCCTTCAAGTAATAATGGATATGCTTTAGGAACATCTGCTTTAAGATATTCTACAGTTTATGCTACAGCATTAGATGGTTTGGCAACTTCAGCAAAATACGCTGACTTGGCAGAAAACTATCTAGCAGATAATGATTACGAAGTAGGAACCGTGCTTATATTTGGTGGTGAACAAGAACTTACTACAACAAATATTAAGGGAGATACCAAGGTAGCAGGTGTTGTTTCAGAAAATCCAGCACACTTAATGAACAGCCAATTAGAAGGTGACCATGTTACGCCATTGGCACTACAAGGTAGAACTCCTTGTAAAGTAATTGGCACAGTCAAAAAAGGTGACATGATTGTTACAAGTGCGGTAGCAGGATACGGTATGGTAAACAACGTACCAGGTATAGGAACAATAATTGGTAAAGCAGTGGGCACAAAAGATGATGACGGACATGGCATTGTTGAAGTTGTGATAGGGAGAGTATAATGGCTATTCTAACTATAAACATAGGAACAAGTGCTAACAAGGGCGATGGCGATCCGTTAAGAGTTGCGTTCGATAAAATTAACAAAAACTTTGCTGAACTTGATCTTACTAATACTAAAAGAGATGTTGTTGGTTCAGTGTTCGCAGATGATTCTACTTTATTAGTAGATGCTGTTAATGGAGTGATACCAGGTTATGTAAGTTTACAAACTTTAAAAACTGTGGCGGCGGCAAGCACAGACTTTGCTGATTTTAAAACAAGAATAGCGAACCTGACATAGAGAGGATGATTAAATATGGCAAATAGATTTCCAATTATAGTTGACAGAGATGATCAAAACAAGCTAAAAGAATTACCGTCAGGTGATAATCTCGATCTTACAGGATCAGGTATAGTTGGTGCTGGAAATATATCAGCAACTGGGCTTACAATTAATAATATTAGCTATAATCCATTTAGCGGTAGTTGGAACGATCTAGCAGATAAACCAACAGTAGCGGCAACAACAACGGACTTACCAGAAGGCACTAATCAATACTTTACCAACGAGCGAGTAGATGATAGAGTTGCGGCAGTCCTAAGAGAAGGTACTGGAATAGATATCCAGTATGACGATCTTAATGGCACTATCACAATTACAAATACAGGAACAAGCAGTGGAGGTAGTGGAGGACTTGCTCCAGCAACAAACTTTGACGGATTAGCAAATAATCAAATTATTAAATATTCAACAACAGGTAATACCGATGGCGGAGCGGCATGGGTAAACGGAAGCATTAACTACAGTGAAATTGTTGGAACACCTAGTCTTGCTACTGTAGCTACCACTGGTAGTTACACTAATCTTACAAATAAACCTACTTTGGTAGATGACATAAGTGATTTAGCTGATGTAGATACTATTTCTAATCCTCCAGCAACAGGACAAGTCTTAAAATGGGACGGTGGCAAATGGGCACCAGCAGATGATATTACAACAGGAGGTTCAGGCCTAAACGCAGATACACTAGATGGATTTGATGGATCTTATTATTTAAATTATGTTAACTTAACAAATAAGCCAACCTTATTCGATAGTCAGTTTAGTTCATTAACAGGAACTCCTACAACTTTATCAGGTTATGGAATTACAGATGCCATTAGTTCTAATCAAAGCTATACGCAAAACGGATCCATTACAATTAATGATGACAATGGATTACAAATCGGCGGCAGTTCCATAAGTAAGGTTTCATTAGGTATTACAGGCGGTAATGTTGTTTTACAAAATTTAGTTAATGAACAAGACTTTGAAATAAAAGTCAAACCTATTGCTGGTGTAACTACAGCATTAAAAGTTGATACAGGTTCTGGTAGAGTAGGTATATATAAAACTACACCAACAAGAACACTAGACGTTGGAGGCGACGTTGGCGCTACAAACTTCTTTGGTGGCGGATCAAACTTAACAGGTATTACTCTTACACAGGTTACTACAGCTGGATCAGAAACAACTAACAGCGTGAGTTTTGGAAACGTAAATCCATCAGCTGATAGTGCTTATAGTTTAGGGTCTAACACTATTAGATGGGCAAACACTTATACAGATAACTTATCTATTGACGGAGGTTCAACATTCGCAGATGGAGCATTAAGTATTAAAACAGGCACAGGTAGTGTAGCTAGGATTGATTTATATTGTGAAACAAACAATGTCCATTACGTAAGAATAGAACCACCAGCACATGCCAACTATACTGGAAATGTCACACTTACATTACCCAACACTTCAGGTACTATTGCTCGTACAGCAGATATTCCTACTGTACCATCAACTATAAGTTCATTCACAAATGACTCAGGTTATATTACAGATATTACAGCACAAAGTATTAACAGCCTTAGTGATGTTACGATTACAAGTGTACAAAACGATCAAATTTTAAAATACAATAGCTCATCAGGAAAATGGGAGAACGGCACAGGCGGTGGCCAGGTTGGAAACTTTACATTATCTAGTAGTGTAATTGATACTGACGATAGTTCACAAATTGTTATGACACCAAGTGTTAGAATGAGCAGTGACTTAACTGTTGACGGAAATCTAACTGCTCAAAGATTTACAGCAGACAGTTTTGAAAGTTCAGGAGTAGGTACGCCTCAAATAGATAGTGCTAGTTCAATAGAACTTATAGCACAGGATCAAGTTAAAATAACTAATAGTCCATTGAGATTGGCAAGTTTCACTACTACCCAAAGAGATGCATTAACGGCCGGCAACGGAGATACTATTTACAATACAACGACCAATAAGTTCCAAGGATATGCAAACGGTGCTTGGGTTGATTTACATTAAGGAGCAGACATGAGTGAAAAAGAATATGTTGTTACCTTAAACAAAGGTGTAGACTACTCACAATTCAATCAAGAAATGATTGCTTCGACTGGAGCAGGAGATATTCCAGATAGAACTGTTGATGTAGCTAACGCTAGACACTTGTCTACAAGAAACACACACTACGCCTTAACAGATGCTGAAGCTGTAGCATTAAGAAATGACGCAAGAGTGACTGACGTACAACTTCGTCCAGAAGACAGAGATGATATTGAAATTGGATATGATGCTATACAGACGGCAGATTTTAACAAATCATCTGCAGACTCAGGAGATTACAGAGACTGGGGTAAAATAAGACATAGCTTTGTAGAAAACAAATATGGAACATCAACTTCTTTAAGTTCAAATCCATTTGATAGACCTTATTCAATGGATGGAACTGGTGTAGACGTTGTTATACAAGATAGCGGTCTACAGGTAGACCATCCTGAATTTAGAGATGCTGACGGAAACAGCAGAGTACAATTAATTGATTGGTTTGCTGAATCAGGAGTTACAGGATCACAAGATGCTAACCATTATAGAGATTATGATGGACACGGTACACATTGCGGAGGAACAGCAACCGGATTAAATTTTGGTTGGGCCAGTAACGCTAGAGTGTATAGTGTTAAGGTAGGTGGATTGGAAGGTAGTGGAGATTCAGGAACAGGTATAAGTATCAGTAGTTGTTTTGATGTAATCAAAGGCTGGCATCAAAACAAACCGATTGATCCAAAGACAGGATATAAACGTCCAACCATTGTAAATGCTAGTTGGGGTTACAGTGGAAACATAGGAAGTAGTTTTAGCAACATAGAAAGCTATGTGTATAGAGGAGTAACTTATAACTCAAGCACAGCAGGCTGGTCAAGCACAACAGCATATCATAGAGACACATATGGATTTTATCCTTATTATAGATTTCCAGTTTACAGATATCCATTAAGGGTAGCTGATGTTGATGCTGATGTACAAGATTGTATAGATGCTGGTGTACATATTTGTATAGCCGCAGGTAATAATAGTTTCAAAGCAGATACTTCCGTAGGGCCAGGAGTTGATTACGATAATGTAATTTTTTGGAGTGGTGGTTCAAACAATTACTATCACAGAGGCAGTTCACCTTTTGATGAAACAGCTAACATGGTAGGTTGTACAGATAGCACTCCTGAAAACGCAACAACAGAAAGAAAGACTAGTTTCAGCACAACAGGACCTGGGGTGTCAATATTTGCCGCTGGTGAAAATATTATGAGCTGTTTCAGTACAACAAATAGATATACTGATGGTGCGTACTTTGGAGACAGCAGTTTCAGAGTAGGAAATATAAGCGGAACATCAATGGCATCACCACAGGTATGCGGAGTGGGTGCTTTATATTTACAAGCTGATCCTAGCTTAACTCCAGCCCAATTGAAAAATAAATTAGAAAATGATGCCTTGGCAGTTTTGAAAGATGAATCAAACAACGCTAACTACGGTGACACAACAGATATATGTGGTGCTGAAAACAGAATGTTGTTTAATAGATACAATAGAGCAAATCCTTATACTAGTAACATATACGGTATGAGAAAAAAGAATAGGTAAATACAGTAGGAAACAGATATGGCAATACAAACAGTAAACATAGGAACAATAGCAAACGACGGTACAGGTGATGACCTACGTGAAGCGTTTGTAAAAGTAAACAACAACTTCGCAGAACTAGATGCTAGAGATCCTGAAAAAACCACAGGTGCTAATCTTGGCACATCGGGTGAAGGAGTATTTGCTCAAGTAAGTGCCGCAGAGATGCAGTTTAAAAAATTAGTAGCTGGCACGGCCGTAAGTTTAGCAAGTGACAACAACACTATTACAATTAATTCTACAGCAACTGGCTTACCGCAATTACAGGTGTTTGCTGATAATACTAATGCTACTTTTGACGCTAACAATACAGCATTAACACTAGCAGGTGGAAATTTAGTTACAACAAATTTAGTTGGAAGCACAATAACTATTACTTCAGAAACTTCGTTGTTTACAGACACAACTCCTAAACTTGCCGCAAACTTAGATGGACAACAAAAAGAAATCATTAATACAAGTGATATTAAAAGTACAATATATGGCGTCGATATTAGAAATATAAAAGATGTTGCTCCATATTTAACTTTTGATCAAGGTCTTGCTTTTCCAACATCTTTCAGTAGTTCATTAGACTACCTAGTTGACGCCTTAAGCGTTGACTTTGACAACGGAACATCTACATTTACAGCATCAGCATTACCTACCGCAGATATGGGTACACTTCCTACAGCATAAATATAGTATAGGAGTACAAAATGTCTGAACTATGGACTGTAAACACAGGGCACAATCTCGGAACATATAACGAAAGCATTACGCAAACTATTGCTTTACCTATCAATACCGTAGATAGTCTAACATTAATAAGTGGCTCTCTTCCTGGCGGTTTACGAATAGCAAATAATAATAGTTTGATAGGAACTCCATATGAAGTAAAATCACTAAAAGAATTTCAGTTTGTTCTACGTGCTAGAAAAGGAAATACAATAGATGATAGAACATTTAATATCACAATCGACGGAGCAGATGCTCCTACTTGGGTAACCAATGAAGGTTCTTTACCATTAGGTCCTAATCAAAAATTTTATATACTAGATAGTAGTCCGGTTGATTTTCAACTACAGGTAATAGATCCTGATATACCAGCAGGAGATAATCTAGAATACTTTATAGCTGATGGAGATGGAGAATTACCTCCAGGTATAGAACTAGGAAATACAACAGGAAAACTTACAGGCATTGTTGAACCTTTGTTGGCATTAGAAAAAAGAGCCGCTTCTGGATTTTATGATTCAAATACATTTGGAGAATTTCCTTTTGATTTTGGTGTACAAAGTTTTAATGGTTATTCAAGTTTTTATTATGATACGAATTTTTATGATTTTGCTATACCAACACAAAGTCCAAAAAAATTAAATAGATTCTATGATTTTACAGTTAGTGTTAGTGACGGAATAGTAATAGCCAAGAGACCATTTCAAATTTATCTTGTAGGTGATGATTTCCTTAGAACAGATAATACAATCATGCAGATAGGAACAGGATTATTTACAGCAGATAACACATTCCTAAGAGCTCCTGTTTGGTTGACTCCAAGTGATTTAGGATTTAGGAGAGCTAACAATTACGTTACTTTATTCTTAGATGTGTATGATCCTACAAGCAATCAAGGACTAATCAGTTTCACAGTAAAAAAAGCTAATCCAGATGGAACAGCAAGTGCTTTACCTCCAGGATTAAGTATTGATTCTACAACAGGCGAAATCGCAGGATTAGTTCCTTATCAACCTGCTGTTACAAAAGAATATAAATTTACTATTGAAGCTCTAAGACAACTTGGATCAGCCGCTAGTACATCTTTCCAATCATATTTCAATAACATAGGCGTTGGCCAAACTTGGTCAGGAGAACAAAATGTTCCTTTCTTTAATTTTGCTGAACAAAACTTTATAGGACAAAACAACGAAACTGGTTGGATTGTTTTTAATTCTGTTCCTGTAACAACAGCAGATGCTAGTGATAATTCAAAATATACTCTACAAGGAGTAATTGATAAATCTGTTTGGGTGGTGAAAAATGGTAGAGTAGTTGGAACAGCAACTGATAAAACTTTAACAAGAGTAGAGCAAGGTGATAGTGATTTAATTAGATCGAGTTTTAAAGGCAGTATTACTGATGTTGGTTTTAGAACATTTGATGGTAACGGGGCAGTGACTTCCAACAAAGTAGTTACAATGTCCTTTTATGATTATGATGAAAGGATTACATCTGAAACAAATCAGGTTATAGGAAAAGATAAAACCTTTACAGTAAAATTACTAGGAGAAGTAGAAAGTGTAATTACGTGGAATACAGCGAGTGATCTCGGAAACTTACGAGCAAACTTTATTTCAACTTTGTCAGTAAATGCTACAAGCACAGTACCTAATGCCATTTTAGTGTATTCATTAGATTCAGGTAGATTACCTCCTGGAATAACATTAGCTATTGATGGACAATTACAAGGAAAAGTTAGACAGTTTGGAGAAGTTGGTAAGCCCGGACTGACCACCATTGATAAAGCAACTGGAGCATTTACGTTAGACGGTGGTACAACAACACTTGATAGATCATATACGTTCACAGTTACAGCACAAGATCAATTTGGATTTAGTGCTACAACAAGAACGTTTACTATATCAACAACTGATCCAGATGATTTGTTATATAGCAGTATCTCAATGGTACCATTAATGAAAAATACTGATAGATTAAGTTTTAGGAATTTTATATCTGATCCAAATATATTTCCTCCACAGGCAGTATACAGACCAAACGATCCTGCTTTTGGATTACAAGATCAAATCAAAGCATTAGCATACGCAGGAATTGAAACAAAAGAGGTACAAGAATTTGTTGGAGCTGTGGCGAAAAATCATCTAAAGAAACAATACAAGTTCGGAGCAGTAAAAAAAGCTGTGGCGAAAAATGTTGGCTCTAATGACACAGTATATGAAGTTATCTATGTTGAACTAGTTGATCCTTCGGAGCCTACAGCAGGAGAGACAAAAGAACAGTTTATCACAACAACTTCTAAAAACGTTACGGTTGATAGTGTTCAGTTTGAGGTTAATGATGATAACACTGGTGTAGGTACTGGACAAGGATTTTTTGACATAGGACTAAGAGGTGGGGCAGGAAAATCGCCTGCTTCTACAGGAACAATAACAATCTTTGCTAGAACATCTCCGTTATTGTTTACTCCAGGAAATCAAATTACAGTTACAGATCAATCAGGCAATGTTATTGTTGTTGCTGATATAGATGACAGTATTAACAGTGATCCTCTTAGACTTCGTCCAATTACTAATACGATTAAGATTGATAGTAATGCTATTAAGATAAGCGATAGTGCTGATCAAAGAAAGTACATCAGTAATATAACAAATATGAGAAAACGTATTAGAGCATTAGGAAATAATTTAAGAGAATTTTATCCATTATGGATGCGAACATCACAAGCAACTGGCCAAGCTGAATTAGGTTTTATTTTAGCAGTACCTTTGGTGTATTGTAAACCAGGACAAGCTGATGCTGTTTTACTAAACATAACAAACAGTAATTTTGATTTTAAAAAATTAAACATAGAAATAGATCGTTATAACATAGACTCAACAAAAAATAACAGTAATGAACAATACATCAAATTTGCTGATTTCCAATTTAACGTCTAATAAATATTTTGTTGGAGTAACATATGGCTGGTATTAGCAAGTCCCAAAAATTAGAATTATCAAACATAGCTGTAGAACTAGATAAAGAAGAAGTTGGTTTAATAAGATACGTCCTTGAGAATTATTTCACAATGACTTCTGTAGCTAGATTGGTGAATACTTTAAAGTCCTGTAAATATGCTGTAGAAAATAATATCCCTGGAGATTTTGTTGAATGTGGAGTATGGCGAGGCGGACATGGAATATTAGCAAAGAAAATATTTGAACGCATGGGGTCTAACAAAAAAGTTTGGATGTATGATACATTTGAAGGAATGGCAGAACCAACAGAATTTGATGTCAATGCTCGGACTAAAGAAAAGGCCACTGTTAAATATCATCAAACCAAAACAGAGACGCATGTTGATTGGTGTTACGCATCTTTAGAAGATGTCAAGAAATGTTGTCAGGTATCTGGTTTAGACATAAATGCAGTTACGTTTATAAAAGGAGACGTGTGCGAAACACTTAAAGATCCTATCAATAGACCGACACAGATAAGTGTGCTTAGATTGGACACTGATTGGTATCAATCTACTAAAACAGAATTACATTGGTTGTATCCTGTTTTAAGCAATAATGGTGTGCTTATTATCGATGATTATGGGCATTGGCAAGGATCTCGTAAGGCAGTAGACGAATATTTCGCCAAAAATCCATATAAACCTTTGTTTAACGTAGTAGACTTTACTGGACGTTCAGCAATTAAGATAAATAATATGACAGGAGAATAGCATGGCTAGTAATATAAATGATACAGGTGTAAACAAAGATTACCCAGTAGCAGGTCAAGATAACGATTCACAGGGCTTTAGAGATAACTTTAATGTTATCAAGGACAATTTTGTAGCCGCAAAAAGCGAGATAGAAACCCTACAAACAAACACAGCAAAGCTAAACGCTTCTAATAATTTTCTTGGCAACAATATTCAAAACGCAAACTTCATTGACAATAGCTATGGTTATTTTGCTGGAGGTACTGTAAACTCTAGTCAAAACGTAAACTATAGTAACGGTAATTTTCAATCTTTTACTGTTGGCGCAGATATTACATTAACATTAACTGAGTGGCCGGCAACTACTAAAGCAGGTGTTGTAAGAGTGTATGTCAACAATGACGGAGTGCAAAGAACAATTACCTTTGCTTCTAATGCTGGCGCTGGAACTTTAAAAAAGAGCAGTGACTGGTCAGGCGCAGGGAATACATTTGTAATAGATACTCCGAACACAAGAACTTACGTTTTTGAATTCATTAGTTACGACGCTGGAGCAACTGTATTCGCAGATTACATCGGTTACTTTGAATAATGATTCATCCATTTAGCGAAGATACTGCTAATATGTCTGTATCCGATATACACGAAAAACTTGCCGAACTATCCAAAAAATACTTCCAAACCCAAAATCCACAGGTAAGAGAACAATTACAAACATTTATTGAATTCTATAAGCAAGAAGCTAGAATAAAAGAAGAAAAAGAAAAACAACAAGAACAAAATGGCGATTTAGATCTTGACAATTTGATCAATATATCGTAAAATACAATTAATGCTAATGAAAACAGACAATTTTGGAATTCCCAGATTCACGAGCGAGGATCTAATAGATTTAATCTATGAAGGTAATATTAATAAGTGCCACACAGTTCTATGTGATCCTAGTGACGATATAGATAGATTTAACACACTAGCAGAACACTCTGGTATTCCTAAATTAAAAAAATATAAAGAGATAGATGTATCAAAAGAACAGTTTGACGAAGTGTGTCAAAATGAATGGTTCATGCCAGATTATTACAAAACACTAGATATAGAGAAATACGTAAAAGATAAGTGTAAAGATCAACAAGAAATTGATAGAGTAGAAAAAGAACTAATAGAGTATAAAAAAAGACAGATGTACAATCTTCTTAGATACATGGTTTATCTAGTTGACTTTATGAGAGAAAACCACATAGTGTGGGGTGTAGGAAGAGGTTCGAGTGTAGCCAGTTATATACTATATTTAATTGGTATACATAAAGTTAATTCGATCCAATATGAGCTAGATTACACCGAGTTCTTGAGATAAGTACATATATAATAAAGGAGGTCAGTTATGGCAGTCAGACAAACAGGTAGAAAACAATACCGTACAATGCAAGGTAAGAACATTGATATGGATCTTCTACGCCAGAGAAATGAACTTACTCCAGCAGTTGGCAACGTAAGAGTTAACGCTAGAGGAGATGAATTAGGTCCAGGCGGAAAGATCGTTAGAAAACGTGAAGATGTCCTTAGAGACTATTACGAAGATAATGTTCCTGCTACAGAGTTTGAAACTCCAGCTACTTCAGTCAAAGAAGAAGCCGATGAAGCTCCAGCAGTACAAGTAGAAGAAGTTAAAAAATCTTCGAGTGTAAAAACAAAGTCTGGAAAAACAAAAGCTGAAACAGCTGAAGAAGATTGGGTAGAAGACAAAGACGGCAATTTTGTTAAAAGAGGTGCGTAATGGCAACTAATCTACATACTATACAGGGAGACCTTACCCCTGTTAAAAATAGAGTCTTGGTAAGAGATATGTATTTTGGAGAGCAAAAGACAGCAGGTGGTTTAATTATCTCAAATGATGACGGAACCACAAGAGGTATATATCCTAGATGGGCAAAAGTTTATGCCAAAGGTCCAACTAATAATGATGACTATAATAATGGTGATTGGATATTAGTTGAACATGGTAGATGGACTAGAGGAGTAAAAATCAATAACGGCAATGAGGAAATTGAACTTAGAATGGTAGAAGCTGAAAGTGTTCTAGCAGTAAGTGAGGAGAAACCTACGGACGCTATTATTGGTAAGGAGTACTCCGACGGACCTGTAGATATTAGACCAGAAGAATTTACAAGGTGATTGAATTGATAGATTTAGAAACTGTTCGTAGGAACATACCAGAAGAAAAAAGCACAGACAAGATTGATCTAAACAAGTATAAAAACTTTGTACAAGAAGTGACGTCTGCGGAATCAAATAATAGTTCATTTATGACTGAAAGAATTAAGCAACTTGAATTCGATTCCAAAACAAATATAGCTTTACTGATGACAGGAGCAATTGGTATAGCATCAGAAGGAGGCGAATTTGCTGAAATTATTAAAAAATGTGTATTTCAAGGTAAGCCTATGGACGACGATACCAAATATCATATTAAGCGAGAACTTGGCGATATTATTTGGTATTGGATTAATTCATGTAGAGCATTGGATTTAGATCCAAATGAAGTTATAAAAGAAAATGTTAACAAACTTAAGGCAAGATATCCAGGCGGTGAATTTGATGTACACTATTCCGAAAATAGAAAACAAGGTGATTTATAGCCAAAAGTAGTTGACATTCCGAGTTGTTTATGTTATTATAAACAAAATAGGAGTGTATAATGAAGTTTCCAAAACCACAATCAAGCGGCATTGGTACAACTGGAGTTGTAGGTGTTGCTTTAATGACTTTACATTTAATTGGCATGATAGAAGGCTGGGGTTGGCCTATACTTTATATTCTACTAATCCTCATAGCAATGGGACAGGAGAATAGGAAAGGATAATGGGTAAAAGTGTTTACGACATAATTAAAAGACGTAAGCATGTGGTTCATTACGACATGAATAAAATTCCATCTAAAGTAGAGATATTGAAATGTTTAAGAGCGTCATGGTCAATGACTCCTTCAAAACAAAACTGCCATCCTTATAGTATTAATATATTAGGTCCGGAACACAAAGAACAAAAAATTAAACTATGGAATTTAGTAAAAGATAATCATTTTACAATGGAAGAAAAAGGTGTAAAAGTAGGAATGATAGACGAAGTAAGCGGTAGCATTAATCCTTACTATTATCATATAAGGAAAAATCCTTACACACTTATCATTACACCAAGGCTAGTTCTAAAACAAAATGAACATTATACAAGGAAGATTAAAGGGGGACATTACATGGAGCAGATGGACCCTGTTAGAATGGAAAACAGAAAAGATATAAATGCTATCTCAGTTGAGGTAGGTATGTTTGCGGCAAATCTCTGTTCAATATTAATGGAGCGTGGTTTGGATATATCATATACAAATTGCTTTCCAACTGATATAAAACATTGGAAAGAATTTCCTTTTATAAAGTATGCTCCTGTTCTACTAGTTAGTATAGGAAAGGCTGAAAATTATAGGGGCCGTGTCCAAGGAGATACAAAAGCTCCCTTTGAAGATATAATAGAATGGAGGTAGAATGAAAAAATATAAAAGAAATTGGTTAGAAAGAAAACTTGATGAATACAATCATACTATGGAATTAATTAGAACAATTCTGCCGATTGCTATATTGATCATACAAGTTATAATATTATTGAAGGTTTTATGATAGAAGAAATACTTAAAGATTTAAAAGCATTAAGAGATGAGATGTTATCAGTAAACTGGCCTGCTCAGAGATTAAGTAATATTATTACAATATATGAGATAAAGTTACAAGAGCAAAAAAGTGAAAGTCAAAAATTACAGGATGATTTAGAGCCTATAGAATAAGGTACAGGAGATAGTATGGCGACACATGGAATGATAGATTTAGAAACACTTGGGGTTAATCCTGATAGTGTTATCGTAACAGTTGGTGCTATTAAGTTTAATCCATTTGATAATGCTGAACCTCATAATCCTTTGTATCTCAGATGTGATATAGAAGAACAAAGTGAAAATTTAAATAGAAAAATAGATGATAACACAATGAAGTGGTGGAGTAAACAACCACAAGAAATACAAGACGAAGCATTTGGAGATCATGAAAGAGTGGACAGTGGCGAACTTACAAAACAATTAAACAAGTGGTGCGTAGGTTTAGATTATATTTGGTGCCAAGGACCTACCTTTGATTTTGTAATATTACAGGACTTATATAAAAATTTAGGCAAACCTGTGCCTTGGAACTTTTGGCAGATTAGAGATAGTAGAACATTGTTTAAAATGTTGCCACAGGATCCAAGAAAAAAGATACAACAATCAGCACACAACGCCTTAGCAGATTGTTATTATCAAGCAAAATGCGTTCAAGACACATATAAACATTTTGGAGTTAAAAGTGAAAGCTAGAAAATTAATTGACGGAACTGTAGTAGAAGAATTAGAGCAACCAGTTAATTTAGTTATTGAAACCAAATGTCCGAGCAAATGGAAAATCATTGATATGGAAACAGGACAGGCATATATTGGTACAGATAAAAATAAAAAGTTTCAATATTGGCAAGCCATAGATAATGATAGATTGACAAATATAGAAAAAGAACTTAAAATGTTAAATGAGAAGTTAGGAAAACATATTGAATTTATTGATCAAACATATGAAGGACTTAAAAACCCAATCAATGCGGCTAGGAGGTGGTTAGGACGATGAAGGAACTTTGGGTAGAAAAATATAGGCCGAAGGACGTAAAAGGATATGTGTTTCGGGATGAGCATCAAAGAAAACAAGTTGAGCAGTGGATAAAGGATGGTACTATTCCCCATTTATTGTTTAGCGGAAATGCTGGTATAGGTAAAACAACTCTAGCTAAAATTTTATTAACACAATTAGAAATAAATGACTTAGACGTATTAGAGATTAATGCCAGTAGAACTAATAGTGTAGAAGACGTTAGAGATAAGATTGTAAACTTTGTACAAATGATTCCGTTTGGAGCATTTAAGGTTGTATTGCTAGATGAGGCAGATTATCTAAGTCCAAACGCACAAGCGGCATTGCGTGGTGTGATGGAAGAATATCATACAACAAGCAGGTTCATACTTACTTGTAACTATCCAAACAGGATTATTCCAGCACTACATTCAAGATGTCAAGGCTTTCATATTGAACGTATTGATCAAACAGAATTTACTGCTCGTGTAGCAGAGATATTAATTGCTGAAGAAATTACACCAGACATTGATACACTAGATACATACGTTAAGGCTACGTATCCTGATTTACGTAAGTGTATAAATATGGTACAAATGAATAGTGTAAGTGGTGAGCTTGTTCCTCCGCAAAAGAGTGATGCTGGAGAAAGTGATTGGAAACTTGAGATGACTGAACTATTCAAAGCAGGACAGATTTCTAAAGCAAGAAAACTTGTCTGTAGCCAAGCAAGACCAGAAGAGATAGAAGATGTTTACAAATGGCTTTATGACAACATTGATCTGTTTGGAAATGAAGAAAAACAGGAAAGTGCTATATTGATTATAAAACAAGGATTAGTAGATCATACATTGGTTTCCGACCCAGAAATAAATTTGGCGGCTACTATGATCCGGTTAGCAAGAATGAAATGACATACCTTGTTAATGACAACTGTATAAAATGCAAACACATGGATTGCGTTGAGGTTTGTCCTGTAGACTGTTTCTACGAGGGTGAAAACATGTTGGTGATAAATCCAGACGAATGTATTGACTGTGGTGTTTGTGAGCCTGAATGTCCTGTGGATGCTATAATACAAGATTTTGATGATCCTCAAAACAAATGGTATGATTTAAATTTTAAATATTCAAACGAATGGCCAAACATTACAGAAAAACGTGACGCCGATGTCCCTGCTGATGCTTCTGAATACAAAGATATGAAAGATAAATTCGATAAGTATTTTTCAGAGAAGCCCGGTAAAGGTGATTAATGAAATTAAAATGTAAGCATATTCTATTAAGTCATAAAGACGCAGAAAATAGTACTCACGATAGACCTTTAGGCGTTGCTGTTAAAGAAGCCGAAAGAATAATCAAAGAACTTAAAACAGGTGGTATTTCATTTGCCGAAGCCGCAGGAACATTTAGTGCCTGTGCCAGTGGTCCAAGACAGGGCGGAGATCTTGGTTGGTTTGAAGAACATAAGATGCATCCAGACTTTTCAGAAGCAGTCAAGGTTATAGGAGTAGATACAATAGGACCTCCTGTGATTACTCCTTGGGGTGTTCACATAGTATTGAGGACAGGATGAATATTAAAAAATACGATTGGAACTATCTAATCACACAAAAAGATAGGGATATGGTTTGTGACGATGTACGTCAAGCGATAGATGATGGAAAGTTTTGGACCAATAGTCCTAAATTTCAAACAAACTTCAATGTATTTGGATTGCCAAGTCCACATTGGATGAAACTTAAAATGAGTTTTATCATGAGTTGTTTTATGTTTTTAGAAAAAGAAGTACAAATTAAAAATATTCAAGCATGGAGTTTTATGACAAAACTACCAGGAGAAGATAGAGAAAAGCTATGGCATCATCACTGGCATGATATAAGCACAAACAGTATAAGTGGTGTATACTACGCACACTTACCTGAAGCAGATGATGACTGCGGAACAGAATTTGCGCCTGATGGACCTAAAGAAAAATCAAGACACATGGAACCACCATTGTTAGGTGGCTGGATAATTTACGAAAGTAAAGAATGGCATCGACCAGGAAAATTAAAATCTGAAGATTCAAGATTTATCGTTGCCGCAGATATGATGTACTAGGAGTTTCAAATGGAAGTAAAATTAATAAGCTATTCCCAACCTGTGGAAAATTTAACAGCCCGGCATCTTATAGATGCTCAAGACTTGATTGCTTTTTGTGCTAGAGTAAGTAATCCGTCAAATCAAATGAATACAGAAACTAGTGAAAAACTAATCAAATATCTAGTGAAGCATAAACATTGGTCACCATTGGAGATGGTTAGTGCCTGTTTAGAAATAAAAACCACAAGAGATATAGCACATCAAATTGTAAGACATCGTAGTTTTAGTTTTCAAGAATTTAGTCAACGCTATGCTGATCCAGAAGCACAGGGTGAGATGTTTGAGTACAGTGAAGCAAGGTTACAAGATCCTAAGAATAGACAAAATTCTGTAGAAGTTGAAGATTCAAAACTTCAACAGGAATGGGAATGGGCTCAAAGACGTATAGCTGTTTTGGCCAAGAAAGAATATGATTGGGCTATTAAAAAAGGTATTGCAAAAGAACAAGCTAGGAAAGTTCTACCTGAAGGCCTTACAAAAACCACACTCTATATGAATGGAACCTTAAGAAGTTGGGCCCATTATATCGAGTTACGTGGAGCAAATGGCACACAAAAAGAACACATGGATATTGCTCACGCTTGTGCCAGCGTCATCAGTAATATTTTTCCGTTGGTTGACGAACTAAACTAGTTCATCACCATATACTTCTAACACTTCTTTTACTGCTTCATGCCTTTCAATATCTGTATGCGAAAAGGTCACACATGCCAATCTACTAGCAGACGGGTGTCTGCTTAGGTTACCTATAAAATCCAAAAGGCCGTTATCTTTCATACGGTCAGCTTGATTCAGGTCACCAGTGACTGCCATTTTTGATCCTTCTCCTAAACGAGTGAGTAACATTTTCATTTGACTTACTGTTGAATTCTGCATTTCGTCAGCAATGATATAAGCATTTTTAAAAGTTCTGCCACGCATATATGCTAATGGAGAAATTTCTATAACACCTTCATTAATCATTCCTTCTATTTCTCGAGCGTTAAAATACTCTCTTAAAACATCAAATACAGGTCGTGTCCATGGAGCCATCTTTTGCTCCAATGTTCCTGGTAAAAATCCAAGATCTTCATCTACAGAAACTGCTGGTCTTGTTACAATAATTTTGTCAACTTGGCCTTCTTTAAAAAGTTTTACAGCCGTTAATACCGCAATGATCGTTTTTCCTGTCCCAGCCGGACCAATCCCAAAGACTACGTCTTTTCTCGTGTCAGCAAGGGTAAGCAGGTAGGTTTCCTGTGATCTGTTTCGCGGATATATTTTAACGATTTTTTTCTTTTCAGGGAGATAATTAGTTAGTTGTACAACATTATTGTGAAAGTTTTTGCTCTTTCGAGCCCTCTTTGCACTCATGAAGTGTCCTCCTTTATATGACTTCTGTAGGCATTTCTTCCTACACAAATATTTAGTAGGTGAACCCAAAGAGTTAAACACAAAGACAATTATGGATAAATAATACTAACATACAGGAAAACCAATGAAAGACGTTTTAGAGGTAATAAAAAACATACAAAGCATATACGAAAGCGATGTATCTTTTCAAGTTTTAAAAGACTTTGAAAGGGTGCTAGACGACCTTGATTTGTATGTTTATGAAAACTGGATGGATGGAGAGCTAGTAAGTGGACCTAAAATAGGTAGACATTGGGTTACTTGTTCATTTATGTGGGATCGTGATAAAATGCCTGATCCTATGGGTGGTAAAAGACTTTTAGATTATGACTGTAAAGTTTCATATAAAAGAGATACTATAATTAAACCACGTAAAATACGTAAACCTGATGATATAAGACCTGGAACTAAAAAGGGTAAATTAGACGTCGAACCTATATGGGTAGTTGAAATAATGATGCCTAAGAAGTTGATAGCTGACATTTATACTGGCTACAAAGCACAGGAAGATATAGGCACAGATCCTACTGTAACTCCAAGTATTGCTCCAGAAATACAACCTGCTGAAGTAGGTGCTGAAGCAACTAATGTAGTAACACAAGGCGCAGAGGATATAGCATAATGGGATTACTATCTAACGATTTACAATTTTTAGTAGATAATGTTCTTGAAATAGATTCATACAAATCAAAAATGGGTACAGATAGAGATATTGTTACCCTTGCTTTTTCAGTAAACGGAAAAGAACCAGCCACTGATTTAGAAAATTTTATAGAAAAAGGATATCCTTTTGTATTAGATGCTGATGTGACTAGTGGTGAACAATCAGACGGAACTTACAAAGTGTTTGTAGAAATAGAAAGAAACAAGGATGTAGGTTCACAAATTATGGAAATAGCTGACGGTGTAACAAAACTTGCTAATGTTGATAATCTTAGATTTAGATATTACAAGAACTTTAAAAGCAAAGAACTAAACAACGAAAACATCAACGAAGAATTACCATTAGATGGCGAAGCATACGATGTCAAAACAAAAGAATCACATTTAGAAAATTACAAAAACTTTTTTACAAACAGTTATGCAGAAAGCATTAATATAGTAGGTGATACACTTACTGTTAAAAATACCTACCAACAACCTGTTCACTTCGAAGTTATTGACTTTGGTAAGGGAATGGAAATAAACGAAACAATTAACATGGATCACATGTCAGAAGTAATATGGCTTACAAAGTATTTAGGTGATTACAACATCAACAAATATGGTAAGGATTTAGTTTTACAAAATGAAGGATATGTGCTCAAGCTAAGAAGGATACAATAATGAACTGTTGTTTAAACTGCGGTCATGAACAACACGACGGGCCACTATGGAAAGAATTTCTTGATGGTGATAATAAGCCTGTCATGATTGAAGTGTGCAAACAGTATAGAGGTGAAGTTTGCCAAGAAGAGGAAACTGTAGATGGCTAAAGAGCATTTTAAATTTGATTTTGAAGAATGGATGGCCGAAGAGCTTATCCATAGAGATGACTGGAAAGATTGGTACGAAGCTATGTGCGAAATCTTACCATTATGGGAAGTAGATACTGTAGAACGTGTAGCAGGTTTTATTGCTCAGTGTGGACACGAGTCCGGGGGCTTTAGAGTGTTAAGCGAAAACTTAAACTATAGTGCCAAAGCATTAAACACTATATTTCCAAAATACTTTAGGAGAGCAGGAAGAGATGCGAACGATTATCATAGAAAGCCTGAAAAGATTGCAAACGTTATCTATGCTAATAGGATGGACAATGGCGATAGTGATTCAGGAGACGGTTGGCGTTTCAGAGGAGGTGGAATACTTCAACTCACTGGAAGATACAACTATACAGAATTTGGAAAAGCAGTAGAAATGTCTCCAGAAGAAGCAGTTGACTATGTACGCACAAAGAAAGGTGCGTTAGATTCAGCTTGTTGGTTTTGGGATACAAATAACATTAACAAATACTGTGATAACCAAGACATTGTTGGTATGACAAAACGTATCAATGGTGGAACCATAGGCTTAGAAGATCGTAAGAAACATTACATACATGCGTTGGATGTTTTTGGCGGAGACTTTGAAGAGCCTGAAGTGGATTATAATCAAACAATAAAACAAGGTTCAAGAGGACCATTAGTAGCAGAAGTACAGGAAAAACTAGATATTTCTCCAGCAGATGGAATATTCGGCCCTGGAACTGCTAAAATTGTTAAACACTGGCAGAGTTCAAATGGACTAGTGGCTGATGGTATAGTAGGACCAAAAACATTGGGAAAGTTGTTAGGGTAAAGAGTATGGGGATTTTCGGTGGTTTGAAATTGCTTCTAGTAGTGGGGCTTCTTGCTGGTGCTGGTGGCGGTTTATTTTACGTTAAAAATTTAAAAGCAAACTTAGATTTAGCAAAGGCAAATGTTGCTAAACTGGAGTCTGCTGTTGAAACAAGTGAAGCAAGTTTGGCTTTACTTAAAAAGGATAATGCTAGATTAAATGATCTTGCTGATCAACTTGGCGTGGATCTAAAAAAATCAGAACAGTATGGGGATGAACTCCGTGCTACATTAAATAAACATGACCTAACACACTTGGCAAATAAAAAGCCAGGTTTGATAGAAAAACGAATGCAGGATAAAACAGATGCACTATGGAAAGATCTCGAGTCTATTACTGATTCTACTCCTACTGAGTAGTTGCAGTTCATTCAGACCCGACCCAGAAATTAAGATAGTAACCAAGATAGAAAAAACTGTGGTTCCTATACAACCACTACCTAAGCCAGTACAGATGAACGACATCAAGATATATGTTGTTTCTCCAAGCGAAAACTTTGAAGAGTTTAAGAAAGAGTTTGAAGCTAAGAACGGTGGTGATTCATATATAGCAATAAGTGTTAAGGACTATCAAAATTTAGCAAAAAACTTTGCTGAACTAAGACGCTATATAGAACAGCAAAAAGCCATTATAGTATATTATGAGAAAGCTGTCCAACCTGTACCTGCTGATAATACTACTGAATAATCAGTAAATCTTTCCGCTTATAAATACATTCATGAGCGTATTAGATATTTTACGAGCCAAAAGACATAAAACAAAATTCCACAAGCGATTAGGTGAAGAAAACAGCTACGGTTACAGAGCTATGGAGTTTGATTCTTATGAATGGGCCAACAGCATTTTATTCTTAGGCTGTAGTCATGTGTTTGGTATGGGAAATTACATAGAGGATACTATACCTTATCTAGTTTCTAAATTAAGTGGTGACCCAACTATCAACATGGGTATATGTGGTGGAAGTATTGATACTGTTTATCATAACACTTTCGCATGTATAGAAAAAGGATATATTCCAAAACAGGTTGTAGTATTATGGCCTCAAGCATCAAGACAGTTTTATTACAAAGGCGATAAGATTGGAAGTTTTATAGTTGGCGCCAATCTAGGAAATTGGAGTGAAAAAGCAGAAGCGGCTTTATGGCAACAACATATCATAAGCGACGAAAATTACCTAACAAAAGCATATCTGGGCGTAAGTGCAGTTAACAAGGCGTGGCAACTAGAAAACGTAAAAGTATTAAATTTTTCAATTATAAGGAAAGATTCTACATATTTTTTAAAAGGAAAGTATCCTGTTACTCCCCTACCTAGACGTGTAGATACAGCACAAGATGATGTACATTGGGGGCCAAAGACACATTTGAACTATGCCAAAATTATACATAAATACTTGTGATGGAAGCAATATACGAAATGATAGCAAGAATGGCCTCTGATAGACTGTGGATTTACACAGCACTAGCAGGTTCTCTATTTGGAGCCGCATTTTTGTTCTGGTTCAAAGACACAAGAATGGCTACATGGGCAGTTGCTAAATTTGATCGTACATTAGAATATCTAGTAAATCGATGGGGTTGGACTTGGTTACAGAATGATCCTAACGCTTGGCGTGTTAAGTATCCTAAAATTACAAGTAAGATAGATGAACTAGAAGCCAGAATTAAAAAATTAGAAAAGAAGAAATAAAATGTTTGATCAATTAGGAATGGAACTTACAGACTTGTTAGCACCATGGATTGCTATTTTAATATCTTTATCGGCGGTATTTTGGTTTAAGGATTTTGCCGTCAACTTAATGAGCGGATTAAAATTTAAATTCAACCCAGCGTTCAACGAAGGTGATCATATCATACTAGATGATTGTGATGCCATCATTGTTAAGATTGGTTTGCGAGAATCAGTATTTGGTGTTTACAGTGACAAAGGTTATGTTTGGCAATATATTTCAAATGATAGAATTAAATTACATAAACTTGAAAAGATTATAAACAAGAATCTACATCTAGATAGCGAAGCAGAAAAAGGAAGACGCTTACAAGCTATGATTGATAAAGCACAAAATGAGGACATAGATCATAACAGAGATGATATTGCTAAGAACAAAAAAGAAATTGAAGACATAAAAAGAGGGAGAAAATAATGCCTAGAAAGAAACCTGAGGAACTTGAAGTAAGTAAAAAAGCCGATGCTGAGGTCGTAGTGCCTGCTTCAAAAGAAGGTGTAAGTAAAAAGGTAAAATTAGATTTGGAAGTTGATACAAGTGTAAAAGACTTGGGTCCTAATCCTTTTGCTTGGATTATTCATTTAGCAAGAGCAGTAGATGCTTGGAGAATATTTCCAAGGATCTTTATTACAATGTATATTTTTTTACTATACAAATGCGTAATTTGGTTTATGGCTCTTGAAAATCCAACCTTAGAACAGTCAGGTTTAATATCTGTTGTTGTTGGTGCTGGAGCCGCTTGGTTTGGTTTGTATACCAGTTCAAGAAAATAACACTTGACATTTGACAAAGAAAGTAATATAATTTAACTATGAGATTTAGAGATATTAAAATTGCTGAAGCGAATAAAGGATCTAACGTAGTAAGGTATAACACCGAACTGGCGATGTTGACTGCTTTCAGTGGAGGAACAACTTTAAAAGATATTCCAGATGAAGCACTTGTCAATCCTAAAGCAACAAAAGTTGAAATAAAAAAGGTAGCCAAGTACTTTGATCAAAAAAAGTTTGATCAATGGATGACAATTAGTAATACATATAAAGAAAAAATATTATCTCATAGTGGAAAATTACCTCAACAATATGATTGGGTTGGCGGAAGCAACATAGGACCAGTAGCTGATTTAGTATTTAAGGATCATCCAGCTAGTGGAATAAGTGTAAAAGACGCATCCGGAATTACTCTAGCAAATCTAACACCTAAGGCTCTAGGTTTGGAACCATTGAAGGGCAAAGATGTGTTTCAATCATATGCTGATAAAGAATTTAAAAAATTTAAGATAAGAGTTTTTAATTTAATGATGGACGAAGCAGAAGCAAGTCCTGGACAAGTTATACATCCAAGACCTAGTGGAAAAGAACGAAGTATGATGTTCGATGAAGAAAGTAAAAAATTTGTAATTAAATATGACAAAGGTGTATTGAATCTTGATAGGAATGAAGTAATAAGAACTTCACCAAAAAATGCTTTATGGCAAAGAGTATTTGGTGATTGGTATCAATCTAATTTTCAAAAATACAAAGACATAATGCGGCCACTTGTAAAAACAATTTCAAGAAGCTTCAAAGAAATAATGGGTAATGCTCTTTCAGATAGTGATACCCTAAAAAAACTTTTACAGTTTGAAGACAAACCTTACTACTATGCTACTCCAAAAAAAATGTATTTTGTTCCGTCTGCCAAAGAGGCAGGAGATCTAGAACTTAAAGCAATTGACTATGATGATCCAGATGGTACCAGTCAATTATTTAAAGCAAAGATTGGTAATGTTAACAGTGACGATGGAGCAGTCATAGATATCTACATACGTTTTGCAAATGGATTATTTGCTACTAATTCAACAGCCCGAGTACAAAGTATTAAGAACCCTGAACTGATAGCTTGGGACCTCATATAAAATAAGTAATAGTATGGACTATTACGATCTATTAGGCGTATCAAGACAAGCCTCCGACAAAGACTTAAAAAATGCTTTCAAAAACAAAGCCAGAGAACACCATCCCGACAAAGGTGGTGATCCTGAAAAGTTCAAACAAGTCAACGAGGCTTATCAAAATTTAAGCGATCCTCAAAAGCGTCAGATGTATGATCAATTTGGAACTACTGACCCACAACAAGCAGGTTTCAATCAAGGCGGACAAACTTTCCATTTTACAGGAGATGGCTTTGGTGGTGGTATTAACATTAATGATATAATGAACCAATTCGGTATGGGTGGTTTTGGACAAAGACAAATGGCTAACCAGGATGTCACGATCGGGTGTAGGATAACACTTAATGAAATATATACTGGTAAGAATGTTATTGCTAATTATAGACTT
>CEWK01085440.1_pt1 | contig 49021 bp, 48 predicted proteins | sample 531431 | NCBI WGS metagenome assembly CEWK01 (sample SAMEA2623059, study PRJEB7988) | marine metagenome | isolation source: saline water (ENVO:00002010), including
TTTAGTACCAGTATCTGCTTTTTGATGATTGTTAGTAATAGCAATGGAGTAAAATTCACCTACAGAGTTATCACCTTGCAAAATACAGCTAGGATATTTCCAAGTTATAGCCGATCCTGTCTCAACTTGTGTCCATGAAATTTTGGAATTTTTGCCTCTACAAGCACCTCTCTTAGTCACAAAATTATAAATACCACCTACCCCGTCTTTATCTCCAGGGTACCAATTTTGAACTGTTGAATATTTAATTTCTGCGTCATCTAAAGCAACTAACTCAACATTAGCAGCGTGTAATTGATTTTCATCTCTCATAGGTGCTGTGCAGCCTTCCAAGTAACTAACGTAGCTCCCTTTATCAGCAATAATTAAAGTTCTTTCAAACTGTCCGGTTTCTGATGCGTTGATTCTAAAGTATGTTGATAATTCCATCGGACACCTTGTATTCGGTGGAATATAAACAAAAGATCCGTCAGTAAAAACTGCAGAGTTAAGTGTAGCAAAATAATGATCACTGATTGGTATTACAGAACCAAGGTATTTTTTAACCAACTCTGGATGTTTTTGTATTGCTTCAGATATTGGGCAAAAAATTATTCCCTTTTTATCAAGTTCACCTTTAAAAGTTGTTGCTACAGATACTGAGTCAAAAACCGCATCAACTGCTACACCACTCAATCTTTTTTGCTCATTAAGAGGTATCCCAAGTTTATTGTATGTCTCGATAAGTTTTGGATCTACTTCATCCAAACTTTTCGGTTTATCTTTCATGCTTTTGGGAGCTGAGTAATAGTATAAGTCCTGATAATTTATTTTTGGATACTTAGGTTTTTGCCAATTAGGTTCTTTTAAAACTTTCAGTCTATTGAAGGCTTTTAATCTCCAATCAAGCATCCACTTAGGTTCTTTTTTAATTTCAGAAATGAATCTAATAGTTTTCTCTGAAAGTCCTTTTGGCGCTCTAAAATTCTCAATTTCGGTAGTGAAACCGTACTTATATTCTTGTTTTTTCAATTCTTCTCTATTCATAGTTATTTTTGACTTATCCTAGTAAGATCTTGTAATTTTACTTTTTCAAAAAATCCGTTAATATGCTGATCTAGTTGATCCCATAAATTATGTGTTATGCACTTTGTTAATTTATTATTACATCCTCTTTTTGAATTTTTTTTACAATTTAAAGTTTTAACTTCTTCATCAACAGCTTTAATAATATAAGATAATTTTATATCAGCGGCTGGCTTTTCTAAAACATATCCCCCCCTAGCTCCTCTTGCACTTTTTACGAGTTTATTATTTTTCAGTTTTATAAAAATTTGTTCTAAATATGCTAATGAAATATTTTGCCTTAGAGATATTTCTGCAAGACTAATAGGTCCGTCTGTAGCATTTGAAGCAAGGTCAGCCATCGCCATTACCGCATATCTTCCTTTATTAGTAAGTTTCATAAATTATCGCTGTATTACAATAGTTTTAAGAGAATTCCTACTTATTTAGTAAGGATTAAAAAAAAAAATTTGTCGCATAAAAACATGTTATAAATCTTATACTTTTTTTTTTAATAATAATCATTATCAATTATGAAACCAAAAAGTTTAGAAATTTTTATTCCTGGACCCGCTGGAAGACTTGAGGCTAAGTATTATAAAAATCCTAAATTTGGTTCGCCAGTCGCTATAGTTTTGCACCCTCATCCACAATACGGTGGGACAATGAATAATAGAATTGTACAAATCATGTATAACATTTTTTTGGAAAATGGGTTTTCAGTTATAAAAGTAAATTTTAGAGGAGTTGGTAAAAGCGATGGTGTATTTGACAATGGACAGGGAGAATTATCAGATGCTGCAGCTGCTTTAGATTGGATTGAAAGACAGAATCTTGATTATAGCCAATGCTGGGTATCAGGTTTCTCTTTTGGATCGCTAATATGTATGCAATTAATTATGAGAAGGCCTGAAGTTAATAATTTTATTGCTGTTTCACCACAGCCAAATGTTTATGATTTTTCTTTTCTTGCTCCATGCCCAACTTCGGGACAAGTTATTTATAGTGAAAATGATGAACTAGTTACTAAAGAGAGTATATCAGAGCTAGATAACAGAATTAAAAATCAAAAAGGTGTGGAGGTAATTTTTTCAAAAATAAAAAATTCAAATCATTTTTTTAAGAATAAGGAAAAAGAATTAACTTCAGAAATTGAAAAATATTTAAAAGAAAAGACTGCCTTAATTTAATTTTCTATTAACTCACCCCCAAGAGTTGGTTGTTTGCAATTTGTTGTCGTCGGGAAGGTTATTGGAAGCTTTTTATAAGATCTAATTGCTAAAAAAGCAAACGCTTGGGACTCTACAAAATCTCCGTCTATACCATACTCATCGATTGATTTTAGATTTACTTTAGGTGTGAGATTTTTAATAATAGAATTTATTAATACTTTATTTTTTCTTCCTCCCCCACAAATCAAGATCTCTTTGAGTGAAATTTCTTCTTTATAAATTTCTATTAATGAGTCTGCAAGAATGCTCGCGGTAAATTCTGTAAGTGTTGCACTACCGTCTTCAAGCGACAATCCTCTTGAAAAAGAAATATCAAAATCACCTGTATCAAAAGACTTTTTTTCTTTGTTAAATCTATTTCTGTAAAGTTCTTGAGCTTGCTCAAGAATAATCTCATTTTTCTTTCCAATAGTTGCGAGTTCCCCGTTATTATCATATTTTTTGTTAGAATTTTTTCTTACCCAAGAGTCAATCAAACAATTACCAGGTCCAATATCTTTGCTACTGATGTCTAGTAATCCTGTCGCTTTTTTAATCAAAGTGATATTTGATATGCCACCAATATTCAAAACACATACTGGAAGATTGATCTTTTTTTGATTTATAATTAGTTGATGGAATAGAGGTGTTAGAGGTGCTCCTTCTCCTCCATTTAAAATATCATTTTCTCTAAAGTTGAAAATTATTTTTTTTTTCGTTAATTGATGGAGTAACTTTCCATCTCCTAATTGCATAGATATTTTTTCTTTTGGATTATGGTATATTGTTTGACCATGAAATCCGACTAAGGTTTCATTGTTACTTTTTGTTAATTCCTCAACTATTTTTGCATGAAATAAAGTAATTTTTCTTTGCAGTTCTTTTAGTTCTTTTGATAACTTTTCTAAATCATATTTGTTGAAAATCTTCTCTTTTAATGAATGAATATCTTTATAAATATTAGAATCATACTCAAAATGCTTATTTTTGATTTCTTCAAAATAATCTATACCGTCTGAGATAATTATGGATGCATCAACCCCATCTCCAGATGTCCCACTCATCAAGCCTAAAGAGGTATAATTTTTATGCATATTTTTATTTATTTATAATAAATTTTGTATAATAGTAGTTTAATCTAAATGTGCTATGAAAAATAAATTTTTAATTGAGATGAAGTCTCGAGGTTATTTAAGCCAATGCACAGACTTGGGTAAACTTGAGCTTATTTGTAATAAACACCCAATTTCTGGATATATAGGATTTGATTGTACCGCTAGTAGTTTACATGTTGGAAGTTTGTTGCAACTTATGATTTTAAGATTAATGCAAAAACACGGTCATCGTCCAATTGTACTTTTAGGGGGTGGAACAACTCTTATAGGAGATCCCTCTGGTAAAGACAATACAAGAAAAATCTTAATGCAAAAAGAAATAGGTAAAAATATTAAAAGTATTAAAAAAGTTTTCAATAAGGTTTTAGATAATTCTAATAGAAAAACAAAACCATTATTTGTTGATAATGCAAAATGGTTAACTAAATTGAATTTCATTCAGTTTTTAAGAGATATTGGAAAACATTTCACTATCAATAAAATGCTTACATTCGAGAGTGTCAAATTAAGATTAGAACGAGAACAATCACTTAGTTATATGGAATTTAACTACATGTTACTACAAGCTTATGATTTCTTTCAATTATTCCAAAAAAATAATTGTATTTTACAAATTGGTGGATCTGATCAGTGGGGAAATATAGTTAATGGTGTGGATTTAATAAGAAGAGTGCTTCATAAAGATTCGTTTGGTATTACTTCTCCGTTAATAACCTTAGCATCTGGTTTAAAAATGGGAAAAACTGAAACAGGTGCAATTTGGCTAAACGAAGAAATATTATCTCCTTACGAGTATTGGCAATTCTGGAGAAATACTGATGACAGAGATGTAAAAAAATTTTTAAATTTTTTTACCGATATCAAAACAGAGAAAATTGATTTTTTATGTAATAATGAAAAAAATATTAATGATCTAAAAATTATTTTAGCTAATGAAGCCACAAAAATTCTTCATGGGGAAAAAGCTTCGAAAAATGCCGAAAAAACTGCAAAAGATACTTTTGAGGGAAAAGGTTTAAGTGAGAATCTCCCTGAGATAAAGTTTAAACTAAGTGAGTATCAAAAAGGAATTAATATTTTAGATTTGCTTACTAAAAGCAAAATAATGTCATCAAAAAGTCAGGCTAGAAGAGCAATAGCTGATAAAGGTTTAAAAATAAATGATATATTAATAAATGATGATAAAATGTTAATTAATCTTACTAATTTTAAGAAGAAAAAATCAAAAATATCTTTCGGTAAAAAAAGACATTATTTAATAAAAGTTATCTAGTTTTTTTTCCTATCAATTATTTTCTGTATAAATCTCGGGGTAATTGTTCTAATTGGATTAATAGTTGTTTTGATTTCACCTGGCGGACCTTTCATTTTAAAACTAATTCCAAATAAACCTTCCCCAACTTCCTTAGGGATAACGATATCTCCTATTACGGGTATTTTTGAAATCATTTTATTTAAAGTTTTGGCCGGCACTAATGTTCCTCTCAAGCTAGTAGTTGATTGATTTTGATATCCCTCCATTAAAACAGAAATACTTGGTCCAATCGCAATTATTTCATTTAGTTTTAATTCATTGTTATTTTTTTCCATTTTTACTTCTAAAATATCGAAAGATAAACCTTCCCCTTCAGCTAAATCTGCCAAGCCACCTAAATCTGCTAATGAAAGTAACTTGACCATTCCTGGCGCATTAACAACTTTAAATTCTTCAATTTTTAATTTTGAATTAGATATATTTCCTTCAATAACAGAGGAGAATAGCAATTTTCCTCCAGTTAAACCTTTAAAAAAACTATATTCTGTTAATAATGGTTTAGTTACATCCGAGTAGATCTCCAAGTACTGCTTATTATTTGTTTGGTCATTTTTCATAGAAATATCTAAAAAATTATTTTCACCAAAATCTCCTTTTGAAGAAATTTTTATAAATTTACCTTTTGAAATTTTCCCTATGAGTTTAAAATTATTTAGTTTTTCCGACAATGGCACGGTAATATTTACGAAATCTATTTCAACGTCTTTGGTAAAATTAGATAGAAAATTTTTGGAGTTTTTGTTTTTAAGAAACTTTGCTAAATTAGAGGCATCGAATTGAGTTCCTTTAATAATAATCTGTTTTCCGTAAGAGATGGTGAAATCATTGTTTACTCTTTTATTCTTAAAAGTCCTAACCGAAATATTTTTAAATGATGAGAATTTTTCTTTTGAAAATTTTATACTCTCTAGTAAAAAAGAGCTTTTTCCCTCCTTAAAGCTTAATTCTTTGATGACTATATCATTTTTATCTTTATTTAAATTTAAGAAGATTTTTGCATTTTCACCTTTGTCTTTTTTATAGTTTATAAAATCTATTTTTATTAAATCATTAAAATCTGCTGAAATTTGTAGATTGGTTAAATTATTTTCAAATAAACTTTCAATTTTGAATAGCTCATAATTTTCTCTATTTATAGAGTACTTGCCTGCAATATTTACATTTTTTATTTTAGGTTTAGCGATAATCTCGAGCTTTGAATTTGCTAAATTAATTGTCTTTACTTTTTCAAACGGAAGCTTTTTTTTAAAATTTTCTTTTATATTAAGATTAGCTTTTGAAACATCGCCAATACTTTTATATTCATATTTTTTTACTTTATAAGTTTTGTCAAAATTAATCTTAAAATTATTATTTAATTTAGCATTTAATGAGAGAATATTTTCAGTAAATTGAGAATTTTTAATCAAATTTAGGAAATCTGAAGATTGCGAGTTGTAAGCAATATTGCTTATAAAATTAGTTTCTATAGAAATTTCAGGGGAAAGCTTAATTTTAAAATCCCCTTCTAGAATTTGAATAGGTCCTATCTTGCTAATAAAATTTTTAATCAAAATATCAGATTTATCAGCAAAAAAAGTGAAGCTTGTATTTTTTGAATTTAATCTATTGATTACTTCAAAATCTAAATTAGAAATAGACCCAGTGGCAATAAAATTGTTTAATATATTTTTGTCGTTCATAAAAAATTCTATTTCTGCGCTTAAGTTTCCGCCACGAATTTTATTGTTAACGAAACTTCTAAAATTTGAAGGTTTAAGAACAACTAATATTTTCTTTAATTCATAGATATCTATTTCATTTAAAGCTAAATTTATCTTATTAATTTTTGGATTAGACTTCAAAAGAGAGGTAAAATCTAAATATACTTTAATGCTTTCTGTTGGGATTATCGCATTTCTAAAATTAATCTTAGGATTGGAAGTTTCTAAAAATAAACTTAATTCTTTTAGATCTAATTTGAACTTAATTGTGTTTAAATTTAAATCTATATTTTTATAAGAATCATTGATTTTATTTTTAATGAGATAATTGAACCTCTTAGTTTCAAAACCAATTGTAGATAAAATCAACATAAATAATGCAAAAAATAAAAATATTGTTGAAAAAAGAAAAGTAAAAGTTTTTCTCATTATCGATTTTTAATACCTTCCTCTATAAAATCATCTATGTCACCATTTAAAACACTTTCAGGATTTGTGTTTTCCAATTTATTTCTTAAATCTTTTACTAATTGATATGGCTGTAATACGTAAGATCTTATTTGGTGCCCCCAGCCAATATCTGTTTTAGTTTTTAATTCTTTTTGATTCTCCTCTTCTCGTTTTTGTAACTCATGCTCATATAATCTTGCTTTAAGCATTTTATAACAAGTTTCTTTATTTTTATGTTGGGATCTCTCATTCTGACATTGAACAACTATTTTTGAGGGTAAATGAGTAATTCTTACTGCGCTATCAGTAGTATTAACATGTTGTCCGCCAGCGCCGCTTGATCTATAAGTGTCAATTCTAAGGTCCTTATCGTCTATTTTAATATTAATATCATCTTCAATTGCGGGATAAACCCAAATACTTGCAAAACTTGTATGTCTTCTGGCTCCACTATCAAAAGGAGATATTCTTACCAATCTGTGTACACCGGATTCAGCTCTCATTAATCCATATAAGTAATTACCTTCAACTTTTATTGTGGAAGATTTAATTCCAGCTTCTTCACCTTTATGCTCACTTATAATTTGGTATTTAAATTCCTTTTTGTCGAACCATCTCAAATACATTCTTCTTAACATATCAGCCCAATCTTGGCTTTCAGTTCCACCTGCACCAGCATGAATTTCTAGATAAATGTCATAATGATCATTTTCATCAGATAAAAAACAATTAATTTCATTTTTTTTAAGAATTTGAAGGATTTGCTTTATTTTCAAATTACAATCTTCTAAAATTTCAGAATTATTTTCTTGATTGGCTAAATTATAAAGATCCTGAAGATTATTTATGTCTTTTAATTTTTCAGTATAAGAATTGAAGATATTTTCAAAGATTTTTTTTTGTTTGATAGTCTTTTGAGCTTGATTTTTATCCTTCCAAAAATCTTCTTTTAAAATTTCTTTTTCAAGTAACTTAATTTTTTCCTCTACTTTATTTCTATCAAAGATACCCCCTGATATTACTTAAGGATTTTCTTGCTTTATCTAAGTTTGTAGTAAAGTTCTGCATTAGTAAAATTGTCTAAATTTAATTAAATTATCACGTCCATTAATTAAAATTAAATTATTATTATCAATATTGTTAATATCTTTTACTTTTAATGCTTCTACGATAGTTTTATTTTTACTATTAGTTGATTTTAACCCAGTATCATAATCTAGTGTAGTTAAATAAATGCCCTGAGGCACTTCAAACTCATTTAAATCTTCTTTAAAAAGTGCATTTTCAATAAAATCTTTAAAGACTGGCAATGCTGCTTTCGAACCTGTTTCAAATTTGCCCAAACTTTTTGGATTATCGAACCCGATGTAAACTCCAACTACTAAATTTGAGGAAAAACCAATAAACCATGCATCATAATTATTATTTGTTGTACCTGTCTTTCCAGCTAATGGAGCTTTTAACGACTTTAACTTTTTAGCAGTTCCCCTTTCAACGGCTCCTTTTAATATTGAAATCATTTGATATGCAGTCTCCTCACTTATTACTCTTTCTAAAGTATTTTCTATAATTGGGTAATAATTAATATCATCTACAAATTTATCACAACCTGAACACTTTCTGTTCTTTACTTGAAAAATAGTCTTTCCTCTTCTGTCTTGAATTCTAGAAATTAAATTAGGTTTGATTTTTTTTCCTCCATTTACGAAGGGCGCATATGCAGAAGTGAGATTAATTAAAGTTGTTTCAGCAGCTCCAAGTGAAACTGATAATAATTCAGGAATTTCATCGTAAATTTCAAGCTTTTTTGATAGATCTAAAATTTTATCTAAACCAAGTATTTTGGCTATTCTAATTGTCATCAAATTTCTAGAGTACTCTATACCTTTTCTTAAAGTTGAAGGGCCATAAAATTTTTTTCCATAATTTTCTGGTTTCCAATTTTTTAAACCTTGGCCTTGGGCTTCCACAAAAGGTGCGTCTAAAACGATAGTGTTAGGTGAGAATCCGTTTTCTAAAGCTGCAGCGTAAACTATTGGTTTAAAAGCTGAACCAGGCTGTCTTTTTGCTTGAGTTACTCTGTTGAACTCGCTCGACAAATAATTAAATCCACCAACTAAGGCTTTTACATCTCCAGTATAGGGATCCATTACAACTATTCCGCCATTCACTTTTGGATATTGTTTAAGCTTCCACTGGTCGTCCTCTTTTTTCACAAATATTATATCTCCAACTTTATGACGTTGGTCAATTTTTTGGTTTTTTTTTAGTGACCATTTTATATTTGATAATTGAATACTTTCTTTAATGGTCTTATTGTTTTCGTTAACAATTTTAAATAAAATCTCTGAATTAGTTGTTTCAATTATTTCAGCAAGCCTCCAGTTAAGAGTTGGGTCCAATTTTATTTTGTCTATTTTATTTTTCCAATTTTTATCTTTGTTCTTATTTGTGATAGCACCTCTCCAGCCACGTCTCCTATCGTATTGCTCAATTCCCTTTCTAAGAGATTTAATTGCGTTTAGTTGGTAGTTAATATTAAGCGGCGTCCTAATACTGAGGCCCTGTGAATACAATTTTTCAAAACCGTAATTCTCGTTTACTGATCTTCTTACTTCTTCAGTATAGGAGTTTGCTTCATTCAAAATTTCAATTTTTCTTTTCTTTAAATTTAGTTTTGTATTCTTGAATTTTTCTAATTGATTTTTATCGATAAAATTATTTTCTTTTAAATTTTGAAGTACGAGATCTCTTCTGAATTTACCTACATCAGGATATTTATAAGGATTATATCTACTTGGAGCTTTTGGTAAGGCAGCTAAAAGAGCTGCTTCTGGATAATTAAGTTCCTTAACAGATTTGTCAAAGTATTCTAAACTTGCAGCTGCGATACCATAGGTGCCTTGTCCTAAGTAAATTTGATTTAAATATAATTCTAAAATTCTCTCTTTTGAATATGCTCTCTCAATTCTAAAAGCGAGGATTGCCTCTTTTATTTTTCTTTTCATGGATACCTCATTTGTTAATAAAAAATTTTTTGCTACTTGCTGTGTTATTGTTGAGGCTCCTTCTAATCTTTTATCCTGATAAATATTTCTTATATTGTTAATTACTGCCCTAAGTATCCCTTTTGCATCAATTCCAGGATGATTAAAAAAATTTTTATCCTCCGCTGAGAGAAAAGAATTTATCAAAACTACAGGTATAGACTCGTAAGGTATAAATAATCGTTTTTGCAAGGCATACTCTGCTACGAGTTTACCATCTTCTGAATAAACTCTACTTGAAATTGGGGGTTGGTAATTAGATAACTTTTTATAATCTGGCAAACCAATTGAAAAATACCATAAAGTTGAAAAAGCAAATAGCATTACAACTATTAGAAATATCACTGAAAATTTGACCGAAAAATTGAGAAATTTTAACATTTTACCTTTTATCAATAATAAATTTGACTATCTTTAGGCATTCAATACTTTAATTTCTGTATTTATTGATAAAATTGTATAAAATACAAGTATGTCATTTTTAAAATTCACAGATTTCACTAAATTTAAAGGAATTCATTTAACATGGAAAAAAATTTGTATATCGATGCTTCGCATCCTAATGAAACACGTATTGTTCTTAAATCAGAAAATTCTATTGAGGAATACGAATTTGAAGATAAGAATAATTTAAATTTCAAAAATAATATTTACTTAGGAACAGTAAGTAGAGTTGAGCCTTCTTTACAAGCTGCATTTATTAATTTTGGTAGAGATAGACACGGTTTTTTAGCCTTCAATGATATTCAATCTGATTATTATCAATTACCTTCAGAAGATAAAGAGATAATAAAAGCCGCTGAAGAAAAAATACGTGAGGACCTAAAAAATAAAACAGTAGATATTTCCCAAGAAAGTAATAATCAGGACTCAAATGGGCATATAGACAATAATAATTTAGAAAAAACGAGTGATGAGGAAAAAAAAGAATATAGAGAGGAAGTTAGATCAAATTTTGGAGTAAAAAGATATAAAATTCAAGAAGTAGTTAAACCAGGTCAAGTTGTATTAATTCAAGTAATAAAAGAGGAAAGAGGTCAAAAAGGAGCGGCGCTTACAACTTTTATTTCCTTAGCTGGGAAATACATCGTTTTAATGCCTAATACTCCTAAGGGCGGAGGAATTTCAAGGAAGATTTTTAATTCATCAGATAGACAAAAAATAAGAAATATTCTTAATGAAATTCAAATTCCTAAAAGTATGGGAGTAATTGTAAGAACTGCTGGCGCAAATAAAACTAAAAATGAAATAGATAAAGACTTTCAAAATACTTTGAAAACTTGGGAAGAGATAAGAGACAAGGCTTTAGACTCAAATGCACCATCTTTAGTATATGAAGAAGGGGATATAATAAAGCGGACTTTAAGAGATATTTATGACAATGATACAAAAAATATTTATATAGAGGGAAACGAGGCTTATCAAAAGGCAAAAAAATTCATGAAAGAATTAATGCCTAAATCAGTCAAGAATATAAAAAAGTATAGAGGAAAAATTCCTCTTTTTTATGATGCAAATATAGAGAAAGATCTTAATAATATTTTTGAGCCCACTGTAAAGTTAAAATCCGGTGGTTATTTAGTTATTAATCCTACTGAAGCCTTAGTTTCAATTGATATAAATTCTGGACAATCAACAAAACAAACTAATATAGAGAAAACTGCCCTTAATACAAATTTAGAGGCTGCGGAAGAAATTGCACATCAAATTAAACTAAGAGATTTATCAGGACTCATCGTTATTGATTTTATTGATATGATAAATTTTTATAATAGACGGACAGTAGAAAAGAAAATGCGTGAAAGTATAAGAAAAGATAGAGCTAGAATTCAAATAGGAAGAATAAGTAATTTTGGATTGCTAGAAATGACGAGACAAAGATTACGTGAAGGATCCATAAGATGGGAAACTCAATTATCCTTGGAGTCTTTTTCACAAAAAATTTTAAAAAAAATTCAACACTTAGCTTTTACTGATAAAGTAAAAATTATTAAATCTTATATTCCAGAAAAAGTCAAAATTTTCATAGATAATAATTTAAATGAGGAATTAAAATACTTTCAAAAGAAGTATCAATTTAAAATTGAGGTTTTAGCAGAAAATAAAATGATTATCCCAGAATACAAAATTGAATTGCTTAATAAATCAAAAAAAATTATTAATGTATTTGAAAGTGTAAGAAATATTGTTGAAGTAAACAAAGATATAAAAAAAATAAGTGGAAAAAAAGAAATTAAAAAAGATAAAAAAGAATATAAAAAAACTAAAACTAAAAAAAAATTAAGAACACTCTGGGTAAGAAGAAAAAAAAAGAATTAAATAATTCCTTTAAAAGTTGAAGATGGAACACCATATATTTTTTTTTTCATTCGTTTTGCTAAATAAGATTGTCGTCCTGATTTAACTGCATTTTTAAATGCCTCAGCCATTAAAATTGGATATTTAGCGTTTGCTATCGCGCTATTAATTAAAACACCATCACATCCTAATTCCATTGCTATAGTTGCATCGGATGCTGTACCTATTCCTGCATCAACAATTACTGGTACTTTTGAATGTTTAATAATTAAAGATATGTTTACTTTATTTTGAAATCCTAAACCTGAACCAATTGGTGACGCTAAAGGCATAATAGCTGAAGCTCCATTATCTTCTAACTTTTTTGCAAGTATAGGGTCGTCAGTGCAATAAACCATTACTTTAAAACCCTCTTTGACTAAAATTTTTGTAGCTTTTATTGTCTCAATCATATTTGGATACAAAGTTTTTTTATCTCCAAGCACCTCTAATTTAACAAGTTTCCATCCTCCCATTTCACGAGCTAATCTTAATGTTCGTAATGCCTCTTCAGAATTGTAACATCCAGCTGTGTTAGGTAAAAAAATAATCTTTTTTGGGTTAAGGTAATCAGTAAGAATTGGTTTTTTTTTATCTAAAATATTTACTCTTCTCACAGCTACAGTTACCATATCAGCTCCTGAAGCCCTCACTGCTTTAGCTGTTTGTATAAAATTCTTATATTTTCCAGTTCCTACTATAAGTCTAGAAAAAAGCGTTATCCCTGCAATTTTAAATTTATCTTTTGTCAATTAACCACCGCCAATAAAATGAACAATTTCAATTTTATCATTATTTTTTATAATTTTATTTTTATAACTTGTTTTTGGAATAATTATTCCGTTGTATTCAACTGCAATTTTTTTTTTTTCTAATTTATATTTAATTAATAAATCAAATATCGAAGTTTTTTGCATTATTGTGATTTTTTTTCCATTTAATTGTATTTTTGCCATAATTAAGATAATCAATAATTATATTAAATAAACGATGGAAAAAATTATAATTCTTAACGGTCCAAATCTCAACCTTTTAGGTGAAAGAGAGAAAAATCACTATGGAAGTTTTACTTTAAGAGAAGTTGAGAAAAAATGTAACATTCATGCTGACAAAAATGATCTTAATTTGACCTTTTTTCAATCAAATATAGAGGGTGAGTTAGTAGAGAAAATTCAAGAGGCAAGAAAAGTTCAAGATGGCTTAATAATAAATGCTGGCGGCTATACTCATACCTCGGTAGCTATACACGATGCCCTAGAAATTATTAAGATACCAATAATTGAATTGCATATAAGTAATATTTATAATAGAGAAGATTTTAGACACAAATCTCTTATAAGCAAAGTTGCAAGTGGTATTATTTGTGGATTTGGTGCTGAAGGATATATTATGGCGCTTAACGCAATAAAACATTTTATAAAAAAATGAAAATTGACAAAAAATTAATTAAAGAATTAGTTGAGAATTTAAAAGAATTTAATCTTACAGAGTTAGAATACCAAGATGGTCAAACAAAAATTAAAGTTTCTAAAGCTGCTAAAACAATTGATCAATCTAAAACTGGAGCTGTTGTATCTCCAAATAAAGCTGTTTTAAATGTTTCTGATGATACAGATGGAATAAGAATAAAGTCACCTATTATAGGTACAGCATATCTTGCTCCAGAACCAGGAGGTAAAAAATTTGTGAATGTAGGTGACAAAATAAAAAAAGGTCAGACCATCATGATAGTAGAGGCTATGAAAACAATGAATCACGTTCCATCCTCTAGTAATGGAGAAGTAAAAAAAATTCTAGTTGAAGATGGGCAACCAGTGGAATTTGGTCAAACACTAGTTCTTTTAAAGTAATAGTCATGTTTAAAAAAGTATTAATTGCCAACAGAGGTGAAATAGCTGTTAGAATTATAAGGGCATGTAAAGAATGGGGAATAGGAACTGTAGCAGTACACTCTGATGTTGATTCTGAGTCAATGCATGTTCGTTTAGCTGATGAAAGTGTTTGTATTGGATCTCATCAACCTCAAAATAGTTATTTGAATATTTCTTCAATAATGTCTGCAGTAGACTTAACAGGAGCTGAAGCAATACATCCAGGATATGGTTTTTTATCAGAGAATGCAAAGTTTTCTGAAATTGTAAATAAGCATGGAATTAAATTTATAGGACCAAGTGCAGAAATTATTTCAAAAATGGGAGATAAAATAGAAGCCAAGAGGATAGCAAAAAAATATGGACTGCCAGTAATTGAAGGATCTGAAGGAGCTGTTAAGTCTGTTGCAGAGGCTAAGTCGATTTGTAAAGAAATAGGCTATCCAGTTTTAATTAAAGCAGCTGGTGGTGGTGGTGGAAAAGGAATGAAAATTGTAGATGAAGAAAGTCAATTAGAACAATTATTTTCACTAGCAAAAAATGAAGCAAAGAAGTTTTTTGGTAAAGATGAACTTTACATAGAAAAATATTTTAAAAATCCAAGGCACATTGAGGTACAAATAATGTCTGGAAAAAGCAAAACAGTTCATTTAGGGGAAAGAGACTGTTCAGTGCAAAGAAGGCATCAAAAACTTATTGAAGAGACTCCAAGTCCGGTATTAACTGATGATCAAAGAAAAGATTTATTAGAAAAAACAGTGAAGATGGTAGAGCAAATAGAGTACGAGGGTGCAGGCACTGTAGAATTTATTTATGAAAATGGAAAGTTCTATTTCTTAGAAATGAATACAAGAGTTCAAGTAGAACACCCAGTAACTGAGGTACAAACTGGTATTGATATTGTAAAAGAGCAACTGTGGATTGCTTATTCGGGAGAGACAGCTTTAAAGCAAAGTGATATTGACCCAAGAGGTCATTCTATTGAATGCAGAATAAATGCTGAAAATCCTGCTTTAGACTTTCAGCCAAGTCCGGGAACTATAAGCGTGTGTCATCAACCATCTGGATTTAGAACTCGGGTCGATGGATCAATTTTTCAAGGATGTAAAATTACCCCCTACTATGACAGTTTAATAGCAAAAGTAATATGTAAAGGAAGAAATAGAACTGAGGCTATTCAAAGAACTTTAAGATCATTAGATGAGTTTGTTCTAGAAGGAATTACGACAACTATTGATTTGCATAAAAAAATTTTAACTCACAAGAAGTTTATCAATTCTGATTTTGATACAAATTGGCTTGGTAAAGAGAAATTTTATTAAACATTAAAACAACTTAAAAGTTGTAAATCATATATGGCATGATCGAAAGGTGTTAGACTGGGATCAGATGAGAAAGTCCATCCATTAAAAATATAAACTTTGTCATTTTCATTTTTTGTTAAATCTTTTACTTGCATATACGCTACATCATTGATTTGATTGTTAACTTTTACTTTACCACACTTAAGGATTTTAATTTCTAGAGGACCAAAATTTTTTACCTCATTTAAATTAATTCTAATTTTTTCCGACTTCGCTGTAATTTTATCTAGACCAATTAAAGTTGCATGTGAGGATAACAAATTTTGATTTTTAATATTTTTTTCTCTAATCTTGTTATCATTATAATCATTTTCAATTTTTTCATCAGTAATTTCAAAACTTGGTTGAATTTCATCAATATTTAATAATGGGGTACTTGAAATTTTATCCTCTGTGAAAAGATTTGATTGAAAGAATATGAAGAAAATTGTTAAAAAATATTTAATACTATTTCCAAGTCTCATATTTTTTTTTATCATCTTTTTTTATTTTTGTTGGTTTAAAGCTTTCTTTTGTACCAGTTTTATTTTCTGAATGATCTTTTTGCCATGGATGCTTTTTATTTAACTCTTCGCTCGGAATTTTGTCAATAGTATGGTGCATCCATAAATACCAGTCGGTGGTGATTTTTGTTGCCTCCACGTCTCCAGAGTAAATCACCCACCTCTGATTTTTTTTGTTCTCATAGTATTTATTACCGTATTGATCTTTTCCAACAAAGGTTCCTGTAAAAAGAGTTTTGATAAAAGTTCCAAAAGTTTGTTTATGCCACCAAGTAAAAATAAATTTAAAATTCATAGGTATTTTTAAATCCACACAATTTAAAATTGTATAATTATAAATTAGACACATATATTATTTCATATATATGTTCAATAAGAGAGGTTCTATTTTATGAAAAAATTCATTGTTGAAACATTCTACACATGCACTTTCAAGACGGTTCATGCCATTGATGATCTGAATGACGCAGAACTTTCGAAAATTGATAAAAGAAATGACGGAAAAGTTGAAGTTATTGATGTCAAACTAAATAATAGAAAAACAAAAAAAATTGGTGATGAAAGAAAAGATCAAATTAAGAAAGTAAAGATAGATAATACAATCAACAAAAGTGTTTTGAATAAAACAATAAGTTCAAAAAATATTGATAAATTAGACTCTTCACATAATCTTAAAATTAAAAATAACGCGCGTTTTAAGATGCCTGACAGAAGAAAGGGCTATATTCAAAAAGCGCAAATAGGTGACCATAAAGTTTATCTTCATACTGGAGAGTATGATGACGGAAAAATTGGCGAGATATTTATAGACACGAACAAAGAGGGTGAGTTAGTTAAAGCGATGATGAATAATTTTGCTATAGCAATTTCATTAGGATTACAGTACGGAGTTCCCCTTGAAGAATATGTCGATGCATTTATAGATACAAAATTCGAACCCTCAGGTAAAGTTATTGGAAATGACAGAATTTTAAGTGCTTCCTCCATTTTAGATTACGTTTTTCGAGAATTAGCAATTTCATACTTAGGTAAAGAAGAATTGGCTCATACACCTTCAATTGCAAGCTCTAAAAACATTGAAGGCAATGGTCATGATGATAAGTTCTTGAAAATTGTAAAAAATATTACATCTAAGGGATTTGTAAGAAGTAATCTCGAAGAAAAGTTAGTTGATCTTTCGGATGTCAGAATTAATCTAAAAACAAAAAATTAAGTTTTTTTAGTACTTATATCGATTCCAAGTTCCTTTAACTGTTTAATATCTACCTCCGCTGGAGCATTCATCATTAAATCTTGAGCGTTCTGATTCATCGGAAATAAAGTTACTTCTCGTATATTTTTTTTATTAGCTAATAACATAACTATCCTATCAATTCCTGGAGCAATTCCACCATGGGGAGGTGCGCCGTAGCTAAGTGCATTGATCATTCCGCTAAATTTTGAGTCCACATCTTTTTTGTTATATCCAGCAATAGAAAATAGTTTATACATTAATTCAGGGATGTGGTTTCTTATAGCTCCTGAAGACAATTCAACGCCATTGCAAACTATATCGTATTGATAAGCTTTCATTTCTAAGGGCTTTCCAAAATCAAGGTTTTTTATATCGCCTTGTGGCATTGAAAAAGGATTATGGCTAAAAATAATTTTTTTTGTTTTTTCATCTAACTCAAACATTGGATAATCAACTATCCAACAAAAAGAAAATTGCTCCTCATCAATTAAATTTAAATCCTCAGCAATTCTGTTTCTCGCCAAAGCTAAAATTCTTTCAACTTCATCTACGTTACCGCAAGCTAAAAAAATACTATCTCCTTCTTTAGCGTTACAAATATTCATGATCTCTTTAATAGACTCACTGCTAAAAAATTTACCAATTGGCCCTTTCGCTAAAACTTCTTTTTCTTTATCGATTGAAAAATAAGCTAAACCTGCAGCTCCTTGTTCTTTTGCCCAATTATTAATATTATCAAAAAAACTTCTAGGCTTGTTCTTTGTATCTTTTGTAACTATAGCCCTGACAATAGCACCTGTTTGAACAAGTTTTTTGAACATATCAAATTTTATATCTTCTCGAGAAAAAACATTTGTTAAATCTTCTATAACTAAAGGATTTCTCAAATCTGGTTTGTCTGTTCCGTATTTTTTCATCGCATCATGATATGAAATTCTTGGAAATTTTTTGAATGTAATCTTTTTAGAGGAGAATTTTTTAAAAACATTTGTTAAAAGTCTCTCAACAACATCAAATATGTCCTCTTGTTCAACAAAAGACATTTCTAAATCAAGCTGATAAAATTCGCCAGGACTTCTGTCAGCTCTTGCATCTTCGTCTCTAAAACATGGGGCAATTTGAAAATATTTATCAAATCCTGAAACCATTACCAATTGTTTGAATTGTTGTGGTGCCTGCGGTAATGCATAAAATTTACCCGGATTTAACCTGCTTGGAACTAAAAAATCTCTTGCACCTTCTGGACTTGAAGAAGTCAAAATTGGCGTCTGATATTCCAAGAAACCTAATTTTAACATTTCTGTTCTAATAAAAGATATAACTTGAGATCTTAAGATAATATTTCTATGCATCTCATCTCTTCTCAAATCTAAAAATCTATATTTCAATCTAATATCTTCGGGATAGTCTTGTTCACCAAAAACAGGAATGGGTAGTTCTTTTGCACTCGATAAAATCTCTAAAAACTTTATTCTAACCTCTATTTTTCCAGTTTTAAGATCTTTATTTTCAGTGTCACTGGTTCTTTTCAAAACTTTACCTACTATTCTTAAAACTGACTCAGGTTTTGTATTTTCTAAAATTTTGAAATAACTATTATCATTTTCTATAACACATTGAGTAATTCCAAAATGGTCTCTTAGATCAATAAAGAGTAAATTTCCATGATCTCTTTTACGATGTAACCATCCAGATAAAGTAACTTCTTTACCAATCTCTTTTTCAGTAAGTTCTTCACAGCTATGGGTTCTATATTTATTCATGCTTCAATACTTTTTTTATTAAATTAATATTAATAGATTTTCCAGAAGATAAAGATAAATTGTCAATATCTCTGATTAATTTAAAGATTTTTTCATATGAGCGATCTACATTTTTTATAATATATTCGCTTATTTTTGGATCTAGTGTCACTTGCTTATCCGAAAATGATTTAGTAATTATTACTTTTAACAATTCATCTGTAGGCAAATCAATACCTACAGGAATAAAACTCATAATTCTTGATTTTAAATCTTTTAATACAAAAGAATTGTCTTTTATTGGAGAGGTGCTGTTAATCAAAATAAAATTTTCTAATTGCTTTGACTGATTTAACATTGAATAAAATAGTTTTTCATCAATGTTATTTGTAAAATTATCAATTATTAAACAATCTAAATTATTTAATTCATCAATCAGACTCTGGTTAACATTTTTACAGTTTACTATCTTTAACCTATTTATTTTTTTTTCAAGAATTTTAGATAAATGGGTTTTGCCCGAACCGGTTAAACCAAATATATTTAACCATTTTCCTGTCCAATTAGGCCAACTTTCAATTAGTTTGTATGCAGAAAAATTATTACTAGAAACATAAAAATCTTGTTCATAATACTTAGTTTTGAAAGGAAATTTAAAAACTAATTGGTTCATTGTTAAAGAATTTTAATACTCCAAAGATCGTTTTCAAAATTTAAGATAATATTCTGTTTTTTTAATTGACTGATTATTTTATCTAATTTTCCCAAATACTTTATTTTTAAAAGTACGTGCTCGCTATTTAGTTCCTGAACAAAGATATTTTCAATTAAACCAATATTTTTTAATCGCCTATTTAATTCTGCTAAATTATTTTTTTTATTAATAAACAATTTAGTATTCAAAAATGATGGAATTCTTACATCAATTAAGTTTTGAGATTTTATTATATTTTCTAATTCTTTGCTCGTTTCATTTATTATTTTTTTGTAAAAATCTATTTGAGTAATATTTGATTTTTTAACGACTAAAGCCTTATCGATTTTTTTTGACAAAATTTGCATCCTTAGATAGATTTTTTCTTGCTTAAGGTTTGTATCTTCAATTAATATTAATACCAAATTTTTGTTTTTATACTCTTTAAATAAATCTTCTAAATCAATATTGAATAAATTATCCTGATTTGAGTTGATATATTGGATTGACTCGATATTTTCAACAGGAAGTATTATTTCAATAAGATCATTTTTATAAATTTCGTTCCATTTTTCGTAAAAAAAATTCCGATTAAAGATATAGATTTTATTTTCTTTTTTATGAATAGGTATCAAGTAAATCTCTTTATCAATTATTTCTGAATAAGATATATTTTTTTTGTAAAAAATATTATGTAATTTTTCTTTATCAAAAAAAATATTATAAATTACTTTGTTTTGTTGTTCGTTATCTTTATTTTTGCTTACAATCTGATAATAAGATACAAGGTTATTAATTTGTGAAAAGTCAAGTTGTGATAATTTTTTCGACTCCTCTTTCAACAAAATTTTTCTTTGAAGTTCTATAAATCCCTTTTTTATTGCTTTCTTAGTCAATTCTTGACTTGAAACACCTGCTTTTTTTACGAGTTCAATATTATTAACATTAAATATATCCTCATAAGATAAAACATTTCCAGTTTTTATAAAAACAATTAAAATAACAGTGATTGATTTATAAAATTTCATAAAAAGCTAGTATCATTTAATTTAATGAAAAAAATACAAAATAGTTATAAAAAAAGTGGTGTAAATATTTCATTAGCAAACAAACTTGTAAATCACATATCTAGAATATCTGAAAAAAATGTCAAAAAAAGGGGCAAAACTAATAATCAAGAAATAATTGGAGGTTTCGGCTCTTTATTCGATATTAGTAAATATAAAATTGAAGATCCAGTAATAGTATCTTGTACTGATGGTGTTGGTACAAAATTAGATTTAGCTGAAAAATTTAAAAGATACGACACAATTGGAATAGATTTAGTAGCTATGTGTGTGAATGATTTAATTGTTCAAGGAGCAAAACCTCTTTTTTTCCTAGATTATATTGCAGTAGATAAATTAAATTTAATTAAAACTAAAAAAATCTTAAAAGGAATATTTAAAGGATGTGAAATTGCTAGATGTAAACTAGTAGGTGGAGAAACCGCTGAAATGCCAGGCATTTATTCAAAAGGTAAATTTGATTTGGCTGGTTTTAGTGTTGGGTTGGTTTCTAAAAAAAAAATTTTGTCTAAAAAAAATGTTAAAAATAATGATGTTGTTTTAGCTATACCTTCAAGTGGAGTTCATTCTAATGGATATTCTTTAATAAGGTCAATTCTAAAAAGAAATAAGATTAATAAAAAATTAAAAAACGAGCTTTTAAAACCTACAAAAATATATTCAACTGAAATATTAAAATTAGTAAATAAAAATTTGATTAGCACTGCTGCGCATATCACGGGTGGTGGATTAATTGAAAACTTATTGAGATCTATCCCAGATCATCTTTCATTGAAAATAGATCTTGAAAAAATAAAAATCAAAAATATTTTCAAATGGCTAAAATCAAAAAATATTTCTGACCAAGAAATGATGAGAACATTTAATTGTGGAGTAGGATTCTGTGTAATAACTCCAAAAAAAAATATTAAAAAAATTGAAAAATATTTTTCTAATGAATTTAAACCCTACGAAATTGGCAAAATTTTTTACGATAAAAAAAGATATACATTAAATAATTCATTAAAATGGTAAAAAAAAGAGCCTGTGTTTTTATTTCTGGAAATGGAACAAATTTAAATAATTTAATCTTGAAATCAAGAGATTATAATTTTCCTATTAGTATCAATCTAGTAGTGTGTAATAACAAAAAAGCAAATGGTATAAATTTTGCTAAAAAAAACTCAATTCCCTATTTCATAATAGATACCAAAAAAAGAAATTTTGAAAATCATATACTTAATATTGTTAAAAAATATAAAATTACATTTATTTGCTTAGCTGGATACATGAAAATTCTTTCAAAAGAGTTTTTAATTAAATACAGGAAAAAAATTATAAATATTCATCCCTCTCTTTTGCCAAAATTTAAAGGTTTGAACACTTTTCAAAGAATATTAAAAAATAAAGAAAAAAAAACTGGTTGCACTGTACATTATGTAAACGAAAATTTAGATAGTGGTACTATAATTTCTCAAAAAAGTTTTGATATTCTTATTAACGATACTGAAAGTACGCTAAGAAAAAAAACTCAGAGGCTAGAATACTCTGTTTTTCCAAAAGCGATTATTAAAATATTTAGATACAATTAATTTTTAAAAAAAAAACTTATTTCTTTTCTTGCATTTTCAAGCGAGTCAGATCCATGAACTGAATTTTTATCAATAGAAATACCATATTTCTTTCTAAGAGTATTTTCTTCAGCCATTTTGGGGTCAGTTGCCCCCATTAACTTTCTATTTAATAAAACTGCATTGTTACCCTCTAGAATCATGACTACAATAGGTCCTGAAGATAAATAATTACAAAGATCATTATAAAAAGGCTTTGTTTGGTGAACGCTATAAAACTCTGCAGCTTCATCTTTTGTAATATGAATTTTTTTGATGCTTTTGATTTTTAGATTATTATTCAAAAAAAAATTTTTGATTTCTTCAGTCAGGTTTCTTTCTACAGCATCAGGTTTTATAATTGATAAAGTTTGTTCAATATTACTCATAGTTTTCTTCTACAAGCTGATTTAATAACCTCACTCCAAAACCAGTTGCTCCGCCAGAATTAAGTGCACCGCCATATTTTGAAAAAGCCATCCCAGCGATATCTAAATGAGCCCAAGGAGTTTTATTTAAAATAAATCTTTGTAAAAATTGAGCTGCAGTAGTTGACCCCGCACCACCCACATAATTAATATTTTGAACATCTGCATTTTTAGAATTCATGAGTTTATCATAATTTTTATGAAGTGGCATTCTCCAAACTTTCTCCTCAACTTTTTCCCCTGCACTAAAAATTTGTTTAGAAAGTTTATCATCGTTTGAAAAAAGTCCTGCATATTCTGATCCAAGTGAAACTATAATTGCGCCTGTCAAAGTTGCTAAATCAATAATAAATTTAGGTTCGAATTTTTTCTCAGTAAAAGTAATTGCATCCGCTAAAACTAGTCGACCTTCAGCATCAGTATTTAAAACTTCTATAGTTTTACCACTGTAAGATTTAACAATATCTCCCGGTCTTTGAGCATTACCACTTACCATATTTTCCACAAGTCCAACTACTCCAACAGCATTAATTTTTGCTTTTCGTAAAGCCAAATTTTTCATTAAGCCCACAACTGCCGCAGAGCCGGCCATATCGTAAGTCATGTCCTCCATAAATTTAGCTGGCTTAAGTGAATAACCACCTGTATCAAAACAAACTCCTTTTCCAACGAAGGCTAATGGTTTTGAATTATTTTTTGTACCTTTCCATTCCATAGTTACAAGATATGAGCCCCTTACGCTCCCCTGTCCTACTCCAAGTAAAGCTCTCATGCCAAGTTTTTTTAATTTTTTTTGGTCATAAATATTAATTTTTAAACCATCTTTTTTAAGAGAATTTATTCTTTTGGCATATTCATCAGGATGCAAAATATTTCCTGGTTCTGATACTAAATCTCTTGCACAAAATGTGCCCTCTTCCAAAGCTTTAAATCTTGTTTGATTTTGAGCTGATGGTAAATTTTTGTTTCCTACAACATCTAAAGTGATTACTCTTTTTTCTTTTTTTGATTTGTATTTATCGAATACATAAGATTTTAATTTTAAGCCATGAAGAAAATGTCCAAGAAAATTACTATTTTTTTTTACAATACTCTCTGAAAAAATTAAGTACTCACTATTCTTACCATGATTTATTTTCCCATAAAGTTCTGCGCCTAAATTTTCAAAATTTGAAATTTTAGAATTATTTTTAATTGAAACTAAGATTATACTTTTTTTTGAGTTATACTCAAAAATCATTAAATTCTTTTTTAAATCGTTTTTTTTTAATAAGTCTTTGATATAGGAAAACTCCGCGTTAGAAAGATATTTTGCAAGATCATTCAAATTGTATTTTTCATCAGTAAATAAGACAATGTTAGCTGATGTAGTTTTAATTGTTTTTTTTAAATAGTTAATTTTTACAGTCATATATTTTAATAATGGTTAAGTAGATTTCATTGGTGTATATGTCCAAATATATCATATTTCAACGAAAAATTTGTCATTGTTCACTCTTAAGTTGAATTTATTAACCGGATGAATTAATTATATACAAATATATAAATGCTTCAAAACAAAATTTACCAGAACTTTATAATTGAAATTACTAAAACATTTTTAGTAATAGTTTTTGGATTATCAATAATAGCTTTAACAGTGAGAGCTGTAAATTTTTTAGATTTAATAGTTGATAACGGCTACCCTGTTTTAACCTATTTTCAATATTCTTTTTTGAACCTATTTGGCATAGCTCCTAAATTTATTCCGCTTGCGTTTCTTTTATCACTTTTAATTTTTATTCTTAAACACTTAGACGACAGTGAATTTGTGATTTTATGGACCTCAGGTGTCAAAAAAATTCAAATTGTAAATTTATTTTTATTCATATCGCTTTTTATAATTATTTTTTATATATTTTTCTCAGCAGTTTTAACTCCTCTCGCACTTAATAAATCTAGACAATTATTAAGTAAAGACCAGTTAAATTCATTTTTACCAACTGTTAGATCTCAACAATTTACAGACTCTTTTAAAGGATTTACGTTTATTGTAAAAAAAAAACTAAACAATGAGATTGAACACATTTTTTTATATGATAATGGAAATAATCTAAAAAATTTATCTAGTAATATTTCAGATTCTAAAAGTACAACAATAGTAGCTGAAGAGGGACTAATTGAATCAAGAAAAATGTTTTTATTCAATGGTCAAATAATTTCTACAAAAAAGGATAAGTCAGAGAGTGAGATAATAAAATTTGAACAATTAAATATTGATTTGAGTGATTTAGTTACTACAACTATTAAAAAACCCAAGCTACAAGAAACTTCAACGCTAACGCTTCTAAGTTGTTTTGTTTCAAAACAACCAGACGTATCACTTTGTAAAGAAGATGCCAAAAAAGAGATTGTGCCTATTTTGATTAGGAGAGTCGTAATGCCATTTTATATCCCAGTAATTACCTTACTTTGTTCTTTTTTATTATTTAGAAATAAAAAGCTATATTTCAATAAAGCTTCAGTATTTTGTTATGCCTTTAGTTTGCTTTTATTTACAGAGTTAATAATTAGGTACACAGGTTTAAATGATTTATTAGGATGGATATACTTAATATTACCATTTTCTCTTATAGCTATTTTTTATTTTTTTCTGAATTCGAAATTTTCCAGTGAGGCAAAATTACAATGAATAAGATACTTTTTAACTATCTATTAAAAAATTTCTTAAAAACACTTTTTATTATTATTTTAATAGCTTACGCTTTTGGAATAATTCTAAATTTGTTTGAAGAAATAGAGTTTTTTAAAAATGTAAATACAAGTATTTTTCTTCCATTAATGCTCACAAGTATTTTTGTACCAAGTATGATTATTAAACTTCTTCCTTTTATTATTTTTATTGCAAGTATGATTTTCATGGTAAAAATTAGGAATAACAAAGATCTTCTGACTTTAAAAGTTTTTGGATATTCGAATATTAAAATATTTTTTATATTAGCTACAACTGCTTTTGTTTTGGGATGGTTCATATTGTTGATTATAAGTCCGCTTTCTTCCTCAATGGTAAAATATTATGAGAAGACAAAATCACAATATGCAAGAGATATTGATCATCTGGTGACTTTTAATAAAAATGGATTATGGATAAAAGAAAACTTGAAATCTGGAGATAGAGTAATCACTGCCGTTAAACCAGAGGGTTTTAATTTAATTGATGTTACTATATTTCATTTTGATGAAAATTTTAATTTATATGAGAAAATTTACTCAAAGAATATTAATATCAAATCAAATGAATGGAATTTAAAAGAAGTAAAAATTTTTAAAATTGTGGATGGTGTTTTTGAAATTAAAAATGTTGACACATATCAAATTAACTCTATTTATAATTATGAAAAAATTACCAGTTTATTTAACAATTCTGACACAATATCTTTTTTAGATTTATTAGTTGATTTTAATGACCTGATAAATAACGGCTATAATCAAAGGTTTCTAAATCAAAGTTTACATGCGATGCTTACACTGCCATTTTTACTATTTTTAATGACATCTCTTGCTTCTATACTTACTTTGTACACATTAAAAAGATCCGATAATTTAAAGTTTGTAATTTTAGGCTTAATAATCAGTGTTTTGGTTTACTATTTTAAAGATCTCTCTATTGCTCTTGGAAAAACCGATAGAATTCCGTTAGTACTCGCAGTTTGGTCACCGGTAATAGCTTTAAGTTTATTCACATTTATTGGAGTATTACAAATCAATGAAAAGTAAATCAATTATATTTTATTTAATTTTATTTCTACATACAAATATTTTAGCTGAAAATTTAATTATAGAATCAAAAAATATAACAATAGATAAAAAAAAAGAAACAACTATTTTTGAAAAAGAAGTAATCGTCAAAACTAGAGATAAAGTAATAAAAAGTAATTACGTTGAATATGATAAAAAAAATAAATTTCTTTTGATTAAGGAAAATATTATAGCTACCGATGATAAAAACAATATAGTTAAAACTGAATTAGCAGAATATTTTGAGGATAAAGAAATTTTTATAAGTAAGGGACCTACAAAAATCGTAACTTCAGAAAACTACGTAATAAATGGAGAAAGTATAATTTTTGATAATAAGAAAAAACTAATTCTATCTAAAAAAAAATCTTCAATAATTGATGAAGATGGTAATATCATTTATTTGGACAATTTTGAGTATAAAATAAACGAAAATATATTTAAATCTTTAGGAGTTATTAAAATTGAGGATAAAAATAAAAATATCTATGAGTTCTCACAAATTTACATTGATACGAAAAAAAAAGAAATTTTAGGCACAGATATTAAATCATTTATTAATCAAAAAAGTTTTAAAATTGACCCTAGAAATAAACCAAGAGTTTTTGCTAATACTATGCAATTAAGTAAAAGTAAAAATTTATTTAACAAGAGTATATTTACATTATGTGACTACAGAAAAAATGATAAATGTCCGCCTTGGTCGATACAGGCTTCTCAGATGTTACATGATAATAAAAAGAAAACTATTTATTATGATAATGCGGTAATAAAAGTTTATGATATTCCAATATTTTATTTTCCAAAATTATCTCATGCAGATCCAACCGTGGATAGAAGATCAGGTTTTTTACCACCCTCTTTTTCTAGTTCTAAAAATTTAGGTACAGGTATTTCTGTTCCATATTTTTTTAATTTAGCAGGTGATAAAAATTTCACTTTCACGAATAGAATATATGCATCTGAAAATCCGTTGTTTTTAGGTGAATACCATCAAGCATTTAAAAATTCTAACTTATTGGCAGATTTTGGATTTACCGAAGGTTACAAAAAAACTAGTTCTTCCAAAAAATCTGGCCAAAAAACACATTTATTTTCAAAATTTATTAAAAATTTTAAGGGTAAAAATAATTCTAATAATAGCTTAACTGTTTCATTACAAGATGTTTCAAATGACAAATATCTAAAGTTATATAAGATTAAGTCTAATCTTGTTGATTATAATAAGGATACTTTAGAAAATTCAATCAACTTTACTCATGAAAACGATGACATATTTTTTGGTTTTAATACAAGTATGTATGAGACTCTTAAAGATGACTATGAAGATAAATATGAATATATTTTTCCTGAAATTACTATAGATAAAAACTTACTAAATCACGAAAAATTAGGGAGTTTGGATTTACAAACAAATTTTAAAGCTCATAACTACGATACAAATAAATTTACTAATTTTTTAGTAAATGATTTTGATTGGAATTCAAAGGAATTATTTTTTGAATCAGGAATAAATACCAAAATTTTAGGAAATATTAGAAATATAAATTACGAGGCAAAAAATGTTGATTTGTATAAAAAAGATCCAAGTTCTGAATTTTATGGATCCTTAGGGCTTTTGTCTCAGTTGAATTTAGAAAAAATTCAGGGAAATGCAAAACATTCGCTTACGCCTAAAATGCTTTTGCGATTTTCACCCGGAAGTATGAGACAGGAAGAAACCGGATCAAGATTAGATCCTTTGAAAGCATTTAGTCTCAATAGATTAAATAATTTAAATAATTACGAAACAGGTGTTAGTGGCACTTTAGGATTCGATTATAGAACTAAATCGCAAAATAAAAGTTTTGACTTCTCAGTAGCTCAAATTATCAATGACAAAGAAAATAAAAAAATGGCGTCAGAAACGAGCTTGGATGAAAAATTATCTGATTTAGTTGGATCAGCTAATTTAAATTTAGGTGACCGAATAAGCTTAAATTATAAATTTGCCTTAGATCAAAATTATAGTGATTTAAATTATAATGAAATTGGCTCAAAATTTGATTTTGGTTCAATGAATATTGACTTTGGTTATTTACAGGAGAAAAAACATATAGGTAATCAAGACTATTTTACTACTAAGCTTAATTACAAAAATAAAAAAAACAGTTTAGTATCATTTGAGACAAAAAGAGATTTGATTACTAATTCTGCTGAATTTTATAATTTAAGTTATGAATACACAAATGATTGCCTCAAAGCAGGTTTAGTTTACAGACGTGAGTTCTATAACGACTCAGAAATTGAACCAGAAAATTCTTTAATGTTTAAAATAACGCTTATACCTTTTGGGAATATTAATTCACCAACCTTTGGCAAATGAAAAAAATTTTAAATTTTTTTTTAATATTATTATTCTTAAACATTTATAATAATGCTTGGACGAGTATTTCAAATAAAATTGTAGTTAAAGTAGAAAACGAGATAATAACAAATTATGATATTAAAAATAAAATTTTAAGCTCACTTATTCTTGCTGGAGATGAAATAAATCAAGAAAATATAGATAATCTTAAAAGACAAGCATTAGACTCTCTTATTCAGCTCAAGCTTAAAAAAATTGAATTAAAAAAAACGACAATTCAAAAAGATAACAAGCAGATAAATTCTTATCTAAATTCTATATCTTCAAATGATATTGTTGGGTTAAGAAAAAAGTTTGAAAATAACGGCTTAGACTATGAGCTATTTGTTAAAGAAATTGAAATTCAATTTAAGTGGCAAGAACTTATTTACAAATTATATTCAAAAAAAATTCAATTTGATGAAGGTATAATCAACAAAGATTTAGAAAAATTAATAAAAAACCAGTCTAACATTGTTGAATTTAATCTTTCTGAAATTGAATTAGCAACAAACGATAAAGAAACTGATAAAGAAGTAATATCAAATCTACTTTCTCGTATCGATAAAGAAGGATTTGAAGCAATTGCAATTAAATATAGTATTTCTAGTAATGCTAAAAATAAAGGAAATTTAGGATGGATTAATTCAAATGCTTTATCACAACAAATATTAGATATTGTTAGCAAAATGAGAATCGGAGAAGTTTCAAGTGTAATTAAAAGACAAGGAAGTTTATTAATTTTAAAACTTAATGATAAAAGAATTTCTAAAACTAACGATATTAATGTTGCGGCTCTTAAAGAAAATTTAATAGTTCAAAAAAGAAACGAATTATTTAATTTACATTCAAGAAGTCATTTATCAAAACTTAGAAATACAATATTAATACAATACAATGAAAAATAAGATAATTTTAGTTGGAGGAGATCCTAACAGTATAAATTCTGAAATAATTGCCAAAAGTTGGAAAAAATTAAATAATTACCAAAAAAAACGCATTTTTTTAATTACTAATTATGAATTAATTAATGCTCAAATAAAATATTTAAAACTTCCACTTAAAGTTAAAAAAGTTATAAATCTCGATCATGAAATAAAAGGTAAATATTTAAAAGTAATTGATCTAAATTTAAATTTTAAAAAACCATTTAAAGTTTCAAGAAAATCATCATCCAAATTTGTACTTGATTCATTTGATCTAGCTCATAAATTAGCTCAAAGAAAAGATGTAAGTGGTGTCATTAACTGCGCTATCAACAAAAACCTTTTAAATAGAAATAAAATAGGTGTCACAGAATATTTGGCATCTAAATGTGGTGTTAAAAATAATAGTGAGGTGATGTTAATTCATAATAAAAAGCTCTCAGTATGCCCTGTAACGACGCATGTAGACATAAAGCAAGTTTCAAAAAAATTAAACTCGAATGTTATAATTAAAAAAATAAATACTATTAATTCATGGTTTAATCATAAATTTAATCGAAAGCCTAAAATTGGAGTTTTAGGACTTAATCCTCATAACGCAGAGAATAGAAAAAATACCGAAGAAAAAAAGGTTATTAGACCTGCGATTCAAAAATTGAAAAAGGCAAATGTTAACATAAGCGGACCTTTAGTAGCTGACACAATTTTTATAAAAGATTATAAAAAATTTGATGTAATTATTGGAATGTATCATGACCAAGTTCTTGGACCATTCAAGACATTGTTTAAATACGATGCCATAAATATAACATTAGGCTTAAAATATTTGAGATTATCACCAGACCATGGGACGGCAGTCAGTTTAATAAAAAAAAATAAAGCAGATCCTCTAAGCTTAATAAGGTGTTTTAATTTCATCAACAAGTTTAGTAAATGAAATTCTCAAAAAAATCTCTTGGTCAAAACTTTTTAATTGATCAAAATATAAAAAAAAAAATTATACATCTAACAGAAATTAAGAATAGAAATATAATAGAAATAGGCCCAGGAAAAGGTGCATTAACAGATGAAATTATTAAAAAAAAACCTAAGTCTCTTTTTTTAATAGAAAAAGATACAAACTTAGCAAGAGATCTCAAAATAAAATATAATCAAGAAAGAAATATAAAAATAATATGCAAAGACTTCCTCAAATACGATCTTGAAAAAATATTAATAAAAAATTCATTAATAATTGGAAATTTGCCATATAATATTTCTTCTCAAATTCTGGTTAAAATTCTTAAATTAAAATGGCCTCCTAAATTTCGAGATTTAGTTCTAATGTTTCAAAAAGAATTGGGTGAGAAAATTATAGGAAAATTTCCATCAACTGAATACGGAAGACTTTCAATTTTGCGAAATTATAGACTTAAAATAGAAAACAAATTTTTAGTTTCTTCTCATTGTTTTTTTCCAAAACCAAAAGTGACCTCTATGGTTATTCATTTTAAACCTAAAAATAAATATTTAGCTAGAATAAGGAACTTAAAAAACCTTGAAAAGATTACAAATATTATCTTTTCTAACAAAAGAAAAATGATAAATAAAAATATTAAAAAGATTCTTAGTAATGAAGAAATAAAAATTATCCAAGGGCTTGATATTAAAATGAGACCAGCTGAAATAGAGCCTGAAACTTACTATAAAATTACTGAGCTTTACGAAAAGAAATAGAAAGTTTATTTTTATTAATTTGAATGATGTTTTCTATTTGCTTAAAACAAGTTTCTAAATTCTTATTTATTATAATATAATCATAATCTACCCAATGTTTTATATCTTCATCATAAGATTTGTATCTTTTTTCAATTTCTTCTGGTGTATTTTGATTTCTTTTTATTAGCCTTTTTTTAAGTTCTGATTTATCAGTAATTAAGTAGATTTTAATGAGATTAAGATTTTTAAATTTTGATAATTTTTTAGTACCTTGCCAGTCAATATCGAATAAAATGTCGTTATTTTTTATTGTTTTGTCCACATACTCTTTTGAAGTGCCGTAAAAGTTCTCAAAAATTTTAGCGTATTCGTAGAATTTATTTTGTTTAATTAAGTCTTTAAATTTTTCGTTTGATACAAAATGATAATCCACACCATCTATTTCATTAGACCTTGGAGTTCTAGTGGTATGAGAAACAGAAATTTTAAAATTAGGATATTTTTGTTGAATTTTTTTCGTTAAAGTCGTTTTGCCAACGCCAGAGGGAGAAGATAATATTAACATTATATTTTCTCCGTGACTCATCAAAAAATGTTATAGATTTTTAATTAGACTTACTTTCGATAAATTTAATTGCATCACCAACAGTTAATATTTTCTCGGCTTCACTATCTGAAATTTCAGATCCAAATTCCTCCTCAAATGCCATTACTAACTCAACTGTGTCTAAGCTGTCAGCACCTAAATCATCTATAAAACTTGCTTCCTCTGTAACTTTTTCTTCTTCAATACCTAAGTGATCTGCAACTATTTTTTTAATTTTGCTTTTAATATCGTCTGACATGAATTCCTTTCTAATATATAATTTCTTAATAAATTAATAATCAGAATTGTCAAGCCATATACATTCCGCCATTAACATGTAAAGTTTCACCATTAATGTAATTTGCCATATCTGAAGCTAAAAACGCCACGCAGTTTGAAACGTCCTCCCCAGTTCCAAGAGTGCCTGAAGGTATCTTACTTAATAACGTTTTTTTAAAATCATCGCTTATTTTGTCAGTCATCTCAGTTTTTATAAATCCTGGAGATACACAGTTAATGTTTATATTTTTTTTGGCGTACTCAATTGCCATACTTTTTGAAAATGCTACTATTCCGGCTTTGGAAGCAGAATAGTTTGCTTGGCCAAGATTCCCAGTGTGTCCTACTATAGATGTTATATTAACAATTTTACCATATTTCTTCTTAAGCATTTTTTTAATTGAATGTTTACACATTAAAAAAGTAGATGTTAAATTAATATCAATCACTTTTTGCCAATTTTCATCGTTTAGTCTAATTGAAAGATTATCTAAATTAATACCTGCATTATTTACTAATATATCTAATCCATCTAATTTTTTATCCACCGAGTCAATAAATTTTTCTATTTTATTGTGCTCATCTAGCTTAAATCTTTCTGCGATAATATTTGGAAATTGATTTTTTAAACTGTTTAACTTTTCTTCATTTGTGCCTGTGGCAAATACTTTCGCACCTAATCCATCAAATTTTTCAACTAAAAAATTACCTATACCTCCAGTAGCCCCTGTGATTAAAACTTTTTTATTTTTTAAATTCATTTAGTAGATTTTTAATATCAGTAATTGAGTTAATTGAAAAGCAATTTACATTTTTCAATGTTCTTTTAACCATTCCAGTTAGGACTTTTCCTGGACCAATTTCAACAAAATTTTCTACTTCTGATTTAGACATGCATAGTAAACTTTCACGCCATTTTACAGTTGAATAAATTTGTTCAATTAAAAGTTTTTTAATTTTGTCCGGCTCACTTACAGGTTCTGCAGTAACATTATTTACTATCTTAAGATATGGAGTTTTAAAATCTATTTGATTAATTTTAACACTCATCACTTTAGCAGCATTTTTCATCAGCGAGCAATGAAACGGGGCACTTACTTTTAATGGAATAGATTTAATCTTTTTTTCTTTTAAAATTATCTGAAATTTATCTAAAGCTTCTTTATCTCCACTAATTATAATTTGTCCCTCCGCATTATCGTTAGCTACTTCACATACACCATTATGAATTTTTGAATTTTTAATTAGTTCATCTAATTCTTCATATTTTATTCCAAGCACTGCTAACATTTTTCCTTTTCCAACAGGAACTGCTTCTTGCATTGCTTTCCCTCTTTCATGCAGTAAATATAATGCGTCTAAGAAATTTAGGGATCCAGAGCATACTAAAGCACAATATTCACCTAATGAATGACCTGCAAAAAATTTGAAAGATTTAAAATCAAAATTAAATTTTTCCTCTAACACTTTAAAAATTGAATAACTTACCGTTAAAATAGCTGGTTGAGTGTTTTTTGTTAATTGCAATTCATCCTCTGGCCCAGCAAGTATAATTTTTGAAATAGGGAAATTTAACTTTTGGTCTGCATCATTAAAAATAGTTTTAACAATGTCAAATTGTTCATAAAACTCTTTTCCCATTCCAACTACTTGTGAACCTTGGCCAGGGAATAATAAAACACTCATTTTGTTATATTTAAAATGTAATAATTAGTATTGCTATAATTTATCATTATAGTATAAACCAATTTTTATAAATTAATAAAATGGCTTAATTAACATAAAAAGATGGCTTTTTACGAAAATACAATAATTGCAAGGCAAGATTTAGCTGAAAAAGAATTAAAAAAGCTTAAAGACAAATACAACGAATTGATCAACAAATCTTCTGGTAAAGTAATTAAGATTGAGGAATGGGGATTAATTAGCTTAGCTAACAAAATAAACAATTATAGAAAAGGTTTCTATATTCACTATAAATTTGAGGGAAATAAAGATACGCTTAGCGAAATAGAAAAAAAAATTAAGGTTGATAATTCAATTATCAGGTATCTCACAGTTAAATACAAAAAATTAGATACAAACAATGAATTCTTTAAAAAGGAAAAATAGTCGTGAAAAGAAAAAATAAAAAATTTCAAAGAAAAAACTCAAATTCGTTAAATAAATTAAGTCTTTTTCAAAAGAATGATGGGAAATTTTCAAAAAAATGTCCTTTATCTTTAAAAAATGCACCAATAATTGACTATAAAAATATCGGCTTGTTAAAAAAATACATTTCAGACAACGGTAAGATTATTTCTTCGAAAATAACTATGGTTTCTTATAACAAACAAAAAAAATTAACTAGAGAAATTAAAAAAGCTCAAATTTTAGGTTTATTATAAATGGAAATAATACTACTAGAAAATATTCTTAATTTAGGAAATATCGGTGATAAAGTTAAGGTCAAGAATGGTTACGGAAGAAACTTTCTTTTAAAACAAGGTAAAGCATTAAGGTTTAATAAAGAAAACCAAGAATTCGTCAATAAAAAAAAAGATGAATTAAATAAAAAAAATACTGAGATTAAAAATAAGTATAAAGCTGTTGCACAACTTGTTAATAATAAGATCTTTATATTTAATAAAGAAAGTAAAGAAAATGGTGATCTTTACGGGTCAATAAAGCCTAAAGAAATATCAAATCATATTAGAGAAAAAATTAAGGCTGAGGTAAATCCATCGCAAATTATTTTAAAAGAAGAATTAAATAAAATAGGCATTTTTAAAGCTAGTATTATTTTTCACTCTGAAGTGAAAGCAAGTATTTCAATTAAAATCGATAAAATACAAACTAAGTAACTTTTCCACAGCAATGTAGAAAAAGTGTGTAACTTTTTCCTTTAACGTATAAGTCTTTTTATTAAAATAGGTTCATGGAAGAAATAAAAAACTTAGATAACAACATCTCAAATAAATCTCCAGCAAATATTGAGGCCGAACAGGCTTTGATAGGTTCTATATTGGTAAATAACGATATAATTGATGAAGTGTCGACAATCATAAACTCATCAATTTTTTATGACCCTGCACACGTAAAAATTTACGAGGTAATTGAGAGTTTGAACAATAAAGGAATGATAGCTAATCCAATAACTTTAAAAAATTATTTTGAGAAAGACAATATGTTAAATGATGTGGGTGGAACAGAGTATTTAGTCAAGCTTACAAGGTTTTCGGGCTCTACAAAGCAAGCCTTGGATTATGCAAAAATTATTCATGAAATGTATTTACGAAGAGAATTAATATTGATTTCACAAAACTTATCTGCTGATACTTTAAATGCACATAATCAAGAGCAAAACGCAGAAAATATAATTGAAAGCACAGAAAAGTCTTTGTTCGATTTAGCTGAAAGAGGAAGTTTTTCTCAATCATTTTTAAAATTTAATAAAGCCTTAGATCAAACTATAGAAATGGCAACACTAGCTATGAAAAATGATCAAGGGATAGTAGGTGTTCCGACTGGGTTATCTGATTTAGACCAAAAACTTGGGGGATTACATAAATCAGATTTAATTATTATTGCTGGGAGACCGTCTATGGGTAAAACAGCATTGGCCACAAATATTGCTTATAACGCTGCACAAAATATTTTGAAAAGACAAGAGAAGTCTTCTGTAGCTTTTTTTTCACTTGAAATGTCATCGGAACAACTTTCGACAAGAATTTTATCTGAACAAGCAAAGATTAAATCCGATGATATAAGAAAAGGTAAAGTAACAGAGGAAGAAATTAATAGATACATAGAGGCTTCAAGAAATATTTATAATCTACCACTGTATATTGACGAAACACCGGCTATTACCATTGCAACTTTGAGTAATAGATCAAGAAGAATTAAGAGATTATTTGGTTTAAGTCTTATTGTTGTTGACTATATTCAGCTGATGAGATCTAATCTTGGTAAAAATGATGGAAGAGTTCAAGAAATTTCTGAAATAACACAAGGTTTAAAGGCTCTTGCAAAAGAACTAAGTGTTCCTGTGTTAGCGCTATCTCAATTATCTCGAGCTGTAGAACAACGAGACGATAAGCAACCTCAACTTGCTGACTTAAGAGAATCTGGATCTATTGAACAGGATGCAGATGTTGTAATGTTTGTTTATAGAGAGGAATATTATTTAGAGAGAAAACAACCTAAATTGGGATCAATCGAGCATGCCGAATGGCAATCTAAAATGAATGATGTAAATGGTTTAGCTGATATTATTTTAGGTAAACAAAGACATGGTCCCACTGGAACTGTTAAAGTTGAGTTTGAGGGGATATATACTAAATTTAAAGATTTGAGTAAAAATTAGACCTAGTTTTTTCTTTAGTTCTAGTAAAATTAAGATATATCTGAAATATCTCAATGTGGTCTTATATATATAAAAAATTAGTAATTGATTTTTCTAAATTTACACTATTTTGTATATTTGTAGGAGTCATTTTTTCTATTTATCATGCAAAAAATTTTAATCTAGATGCATCATCAGATGCACTTCTTTTGGAAGGTGACAAAGATCTTAAATATTTAAGAGAAATTAATGATAGATATGAGTCTAAGGACTTTTTAGTTCTTACTTACACTCCAGTTTCAAGTTTTACAGATAAAGATACTATTCTTGATTTACAATTATTAAAAACAAAAATAGAGAAATTAACATGGGTTGACAGCGTAATTACTATTATTGATGTCCCATTGCTTAAAAGCACTGATGAGGCTTTAATGGAAAGATTAAAAAATTACAAAACTTTATCTTATCCTGAAATAGATCGAAAAAGAGGTTTTGAGGAAATTTTAAATAGTCCGATTTACAAAAATTATGTAATAAGTGAAGATGGTAAAACTTCTGGTGTGGTTGTTTATTTAAAAAAAGACGAGAGATTAGCAGAATACATCAAAATAAAGGATAAATATTTTAATCAATCAAAAGAAACAGGATTGTCTAAAGAAGAAAAACAAAATTATAATGTGTTTATTAAAGAATACGAAGAATATAAAAATCTTTACAATACTAGAAATCATCAAAATATCTCTGAAATAAGGGATGTAATAAGCAAATACGGACAAAATGCAAAAATTCATTTGGGAGGCATTCCGATGATTGCAGATGATATGATGAGTTTTATTCAAAAAGATATCGTAGTTTTTGGCATAGGAGTTTTAATATTCATAATTATAACTTTGTGGTTCATATTTAAAAATATTAAATGGGTACTTATGCCTTTAATGGGATGTTTAACTTCAGTAGTTTTTATGATTGGTTTACTAGGATTTTTTGGGTGGAAAGTAACTGTCATATCATCAAATTTTATCGCTTTAATGCTTATCCTTAATATGGCAATGAATATTCATGTAACTGTTAGATTTTTACAATTAAAAAAAGATAATCCGTCATTTTCATTAGAAAAAACTGTATTGGAAGCAAGTAAGAAAATGATGTTGCCAATTGTTTATACAGTATTAACTACAATTTGTGCTTTTCTCTCGTTGATATTCAGTGATATAAAACCAATAATCGACTTTGGCTTGATGATGTCCTTAGGTCTGATAGTTTCGCTTGTAGTTACTTTTCTTTTATTACCTTCCCTTTTAAATAATTTTTCGAAAGAAAATGAAATAAATATAAAAAATTCAGAAAAGTCTTTAATAACTTCTTTTCTCGCTAACATTGCTAAAAAAAGTCAATTTCTTATCTTTGGAACTACTTTTGTAATAATATTATTCAGTATTGTGGGTATATTTAAATTAGAAGTAGAGAATAGCTTTATAAACTATTTTGATAAAGAAACCGAAATTTATAAAGGAATGAAAAAAATTGATGATGATTTAGGCGGAACCACACCGCTTAACGTCATATTAAAATTTCCGACAAAAAAAGTTGATGTTGCTGATGATGACGAGTTTTCGGAATGGGATGAAAACACTGATAATAATGAAGAAAAGGCAAAATATTGGTTTACTAGAGATAAAATGGATAAAATATTAAAAGTTCATAACTATTTAGACTCTTTGCCAGAAATTGGAAAAGTTTTATCTTTTGGATCTATATTAAGGGTAGCAGAAGACTTAAATAAAAAAGAACTCCAAAGCTTAGAGATAGCAGTTTTATACAGCAAAATTCCTGATGAAATTAAAAAAGAAATCGTTACACCTTATATCTCGGTAGATAAAGATGAAGCTAGAATATCTATGAGAATAAAGGATTCATTGAAAGATTTAAGAAGAAACGATTTAATAAATAAAATTAATACTGAGCTTAACACTAAATTAGGATTTGAAACTGAGGAGTATAAACTCACTGGAGTATTAATATTGTTTAACAATTTATTACAAAGCTTGTTCAAATCTCAAATACTTACTCTTGGGATAGTGATTATGGGCATATTTGCAATGTTTTTTATACTTTTTAGAAATGTAGCTTTATCATTGATAGGGGTTGTACCTAACTTTATAGCTGCCTTTTTTATATTAGGAATAATTGGATTAATGGAAATACCTTTAGATATGATGACTATTACAATAGCTGCTATAACTATTGGAATAGCTGTAGATAATAGTATTCATTACATATATAGATTTAGGGAAGAATTTAAAAATATAAATAACTACAACAAAACATTAGAAAAATGTCATAATACTGTAGGTATTGCTATATTGAATACCTCAATTACAATAGTTTTTGGATTTTCTATCTTAATTTTATCAAACTTCATTCCAACTATTTACTTTGGTGTGTTTACCGGGATCGCAATGTTATTAGCTATGATTTCAGTATTAACTTTATTGCCAAGATTGCTACTGATTTATAAGCCTTTTGGTGAAGAAATACATAAAGTTTAAAATGAAAAGCTCATTAGAAAATTTTTTCAATTATTTAAATTTTTTTGATATTTTCGTAATTTTAGTTTTTATTTATTGTGTAATACAGTGTTTTTTAAAAGGATTTACATTAAGTATAATTTCATTTATGAAGTGGGTTTTTTCAACAATAGTTACAATTATTTTGGTTCCAAAAATTCAACCAAGTATTGAGAAATATATCGACTCGCCTTTTATAAATAGCGTAGGTCTTGGAGTAGGAATATTTATTTTAACTTTATTCGTAACTATTTTGGTAGGTAGAACACTAAGCAGAGTTGTAAAGTGGACCGGTGTGGGTTCTATTGATAGATCTTTTGGTCTTATATTTGGTTTTTTTAAAGGTTACGTTGTTTCTGTTTGTGTATTCTCTATATTAAATTGGTTTTATCCTCACCAAAATTGGGGTATATCAACAGAGAAAGCGATTACATTTTACATAATTAATAAAGGAAGTGAAATACTGATAGATGAATTTCCTTCAAGTGAGGATTTCATCGAAACGAAAGAAAAAATTGAAAAAATTTGACGAAGATAAATTGCGAGAGGAGTGCGGGGTTTTTGGTATAGCAGATCATGAAGATGCTTCTGCAATGGTAGCTCTGGGATTACATGCCTTACAACATAGAGGCCAAGAAGGTTGCGGTATAGTTTCATTTGATGGAAAAAATTACCACTCTGAGAAATTTCAAGGTTTAGTTGGAGATCATTTTACTGATCCAAATATCTTAAGAAAATTACAAGGATTGTCCGCTATTGGTCATAATCGGTATTCAACAACAGGTGAAACATCTTTAAGAAATATACAGCCTTTTTTTGCAGATCTACACACGGGCGGATTAAGCATTGCTCACAACGGTAATCTTACAAATGCTCTAATATTAAGAGAAACTTTAGTTAAAGATGGGGCTATTTTTAGAACAACCTCAGATACAGAAACAATTGTTCAACTCATTGCTAAATCTAGAAGAGAAAAATTTTTAGATAAATTAATAGATGCTCTCTTTCAAATTCAGGGAGGGTATTCATTGATTTTGTTGACTAATAAAAAATTAGTAGGGGTAAGAGACCCATTTGGAATAAGACCTCTTGTTATCGGAAAGTTAAAAAATTCTTTTATTTTAGCCTCAGAAACATGTGCCTTAGACATAGTTGGCGCTAAATTTGTTAGAGAAGTGGATAATGGAGAAATAGTGATTGTGGAAAATGAAAAATTAAAAAGTGTCAAACCTTTTCCAAAACAGAAAGCAAGACCATGTGTTTTTGAATACATTTATTTTGCTAGACCCGATAGCTTAATAAATGGAAAGTGTGCGTATGAGTATAGAAAAAAACTAGGAGAAGAACTGTCAAAGGAAAATAATTTAGATGCTGACTTGGTCGTACCAGTTCCTGACTCGGGAGTACCAGCTGCCTTTGGCTATGCCGAACATTCAAAAGTGAAGCTTGAATTAGGTTTAATAAGAAATCATTATGTTGGCAGAACATTTATTGAACCTACACAAAATATTAGAAGTCTCGGGGTAAAATTAAAACTTAGCCCTACAAAAACCATCGTAAACAACAAATCAATTATCCTTATCGATGACTCTTTGGTAAGGGGTACGACTTGTCATAAAATTGTTAAAATGCTATTCGAAGCAGGTGCTAAAGAAGTTCACGTAAGAATAGCTTGCCCAGAAATAAAGTATCCAGATTTCTATGGGGTTGATATGCCAACAAAAGATGAATTACTAGCTAACAAAAGAGACATTAAGGAAATGTGTAACTATATAAATGCTACTAGTTTAAATTTTTTAAGTATAAACGGTCTTTATAAAGCTTTAGCAGAGAAAGATAGAAATAATAATTATCCTGAATTCAGCGATCATTATTTCACTGGAGATTATCCAATTGAACCATCTGATAATTTAAAAGGTATAAAGGTTAAACAACTTTCATTGTTAAGTGGAAAATCCTCAAATTAATTAACAACCGAGATTTTATTGTTTTTGTCTAAGTAAATAAGCGAACTATCTGCAAAAATTGGTTGTGAATTTATTTTAGACTTGAGTTTTAATACTTTTTTTAATTTCCCTCTTATCGAAAACTTTAATAAATAAGAATTTTTCAAAAAAATATATAAATCATTATTTGCCATAAATAAATTTTCGACACTTACTTTTTTTTTATCAGAGTTTAAAAATTTCGCTATGCTTTGGTTTATGTCATAAGAGTAAATAATTTTCTGTTTTTTTAAGTCCCAAGAAATTAAAAGATCATTTTTTGTTACTAGAAAAAGATAATTACTAATTATTAATGGTTTTATTTCTGAGGAAAAATTTATTTTATTTATTATAGACCCTGAGTTGGTATCTATTACAAATGTGGAAATATTTGACGAAATTACTAAATATTTCTCGTTATTAACTATTTCACTTCCATTAAATAAGTTACTTGGATTCAAATCAATGGACCTATTTAAATTTAAAAACCAATTGATCCTACTATTTCGATTACTTATAGAATATAAACTGCCATAAGTATTTAAAAATAAAGAATCATTTTTATTTTGAGAAATATTATTTATAAATTCATTCTTTAATGTTGTCTCCTCAGTTGGAATTCTACTTAATATTTTTCCAGACTCTTTATCAAAAAATATAAGATTATTATTTTGATTTGAGGTAATGAGTTTGTTCCCATTAATTTTTAAATTAGAACGAAATGGTATTTTGTAATTTTTTGCCCAGATTAATTTTTTTTTCTTCAAATTATAAGAATATAAATATCCAATATTATCAGATACATAAATTATATCGTTCTCTAAAATTAAATTGAGATTTTTTTTTACTTTTTTAAATTTTTTTCTATAAAAGTTGAACTGATCTATAATCTTTTTTTCATTCAGAGAGTATATAAAAATATTTCCTTTCTCATCACTTAGAATAATTTTGCCCTTATTAAATAGAATATGCTTATTTGAATTGTATCGTGTTATTTTTCTACTCTTAAATTGTAATATATCAAAGTTATTATAACTAAAATTTTCATAATTATTTTGTTTATTGTAGAAGATATCATTCCAACTTGAATTTTTTACAGGTAATTTAATTTTAAATTTCAAGTTTTTATTTATAGGAATAACTTTATTAAATATTTCCTCTGAGGTATTTAAAGTCTTAAATCTTTTTAATGAATTTTTATTTTTATCTATAACATTTTTTTCATTCTTCCAAATATTTGATTTAGTGTCAAAAGAACAACCTTGAAAAATTAGAAATATTACAAATGCAAAACAAAATTTCATTTTAAAGTCTTTTTTTAATTTTCAAGTAATTCCTCAGCGATTGATTTAAGTGTGGAATTAGAATCAATAATTTTCTGTAATAGCTCATTTCCTTTCTCAATTTGAGAAATTTTAATTAAATATAATGACTTTTTTAAAATTATTAAATCTTTTTGCTCTTTTTTATTTTGAAGTTTTTCCACTATTTCAAAATAATCTAGAATTTTTTTACTATTAGTCTCTAATTTTTTTTCAAGAATCATATTTAAAGCTAAAGGGGAGTAAAACTTATTTTTACTATTAATGATTTCTTCCAAAATTTTTTTAGACTCAGTTTCTTTTTTAGACGCAAGGTATATTCCTGCTTTAATATATTGTTCTGATATAAATTCATTTTTTTTATTAATCTGTATTTGAAAAAATTGATATCCAATTATAGATGATAGAAATAGCCCTAAAAAAATATAAAATTTCAATTTATGCTTTGCCCATAAATAAATTTTCCAATTTTTTTTTTCCTGTTCGTTATTTATTTTTTGTTCCATTTAAGAAATTTTTTTTGTTTGGGAATCTTTTTGATTTTACCTCTCTACTATAGTTTTTAACAGCTTTTTCAATTATTCTATTTAGACTTACATATTTTTTTACAAATTTAGGATAAAATCCACTTAAACCAAGCATGTCATCTGTTACAAGAATTTGACCATCGCAATTTGAAGACGACCCGATGCCAATAGTAGGTATTTTCAAACTTTTAGTAATTATTTCTGAAGCTTTGGGATCTAAACACTCTAAAACTATTGAAAAAGCTCCAGCTTTTTCTATCAATATCGCATCTTTTAGAAGTTTTTTTATTTCTCTAATTGTTCTTCCCTCAACTTTAAATTTTTTTTTAAACTGAGGTGTGTAACCTATATGACCCATTACAGGTATTTTTAATTTGACTAACTCTTTTACAATATTAAAATTCTTTCCATTGTTTTCCAATTTTACTCCATCACATTTAGTCAAATTCATAATAAGCTTAGCATTTTTTTTTGCTTCCTGTTTATTTGTATAAGTTCCTTCTGGCATATCTACAACTAACATTGATTTCTTAATACCCTTTTTTACACTTTGAGTATGCTGGATTATATTATCTAAATTTATTTGATGAGTATTTTTAAAACCATACAATACATTGGCTACTGAATCTCCAACTAAAATAATATCACAATGTTTATCTAATATTTGAGCAATATTTTTTGAATAAGCCGTCAAACTTACTATTTTAGTTTTATTTTTTTTTTCTAGAATATTCTTAACTTTTTTGTTCATACAAATTTAATTACTCTAATTCAATAGTACTAGGAGGCTTAGAACTTATATCATATACAACTCTATTGATACCTTTTACATTATTTACGATTTTATTAGAGATATTATCTAAAAAAGTTTTTGGAAAATTAAAGTAATCGGCTGTCATACCATCTTCAGAAATAACTGCCCGCAATAAACAAGTATATTCATATGTTCTTGAATCTCCCATAACACCCACAGTCTTTATTGGTAAAAGAGCTGCATAAGCTTGCCAGATTTTGTCATAAAGATTGTTTTTCAACAATTCATTTATAAAAATATGATCTGCCTCTTGCAAAATCTTAATTTTTCTCTCATTTATGTTTCCTACAATTCTTATAGCTAAACCCGGACCTGGAAAAGGGTGTTTTCCAGAAATTTGTTTTGTTAATCCTAAAGAATTGCCTAAAACTCTCACTTCATCTTTAAAAAACTCTTTTAATGGCTCAATCAGTTTTAAGTTCATTTTTTTAGGTAAGCCTCCAACATTATGATGTGACTTTATTTTTGAACTCTTGCTTCCTGAAGAAGATCTGCTTTCTATTATGTCAGGATATAAAGTTCCTTGCGCCAAAAACTTTACATCTTTAAGTTTTTTTGCCTCCTTTTCAAAAACTTTAATGAATAATTTACCGATTGTTTTCCTTTTTTTTTCTGGTTCTGATATATTTCTTAGTTTCCTTAAAAAAATATTTGACGAATTAATTAATCTTACATTTAACTTATATTTATTTTTAAAAATTTTAAAAGATTGTTTAAATTCATTTTTTCTCATTAGACCCGTATTTACCATAATACAAATTAAGTTTTTTTTAATCGCTTTATTTATTAGAAGTGCAACAACACTACTATCCACACCTCCTGATAAAGCACAAATAACTTTATCTTTACCTACTATTTGTCTTATCTCATTTATTAATCTATTTTTTTGTGAAACAACATTCCATCTTTTTTTTATTTTACAAATCAAAAATAAAAAATTATAAAATATTTTTTTACCATTATCAGTATGCGTAACTTCTGGATGAAACTGAACTCCGAAAACTTTTTTTTTAAAATTTTCTATGATTGTAAGTTTTGATTCTTTTGTAGAACCTATGATTTGAAAATTTTTAGGTAATTTAATAACCCCATCTTCATGGCTCATCCAAACAGCTGTCTTTTTAGTGAAAAAGTTTTTAGTTAAAAGTGATTTTTTTCTCTTAAAAATAAATGTTCTGCCAAATTCTCTTTTTTTGCTCAAAGATTTTATTTTGCCTCCAAATAACTTTGCAATTAATTGAAAACCATAACATATGCCGAGAATAGGAATATTATAGTTGAAAATTTCTTTCGGAATAGATTGAAATTTAGACTTGGTGACTGTAGATGGCCCGCCTGAAAGAATAATACCTTTTATATCTCTAAAATCTTTTATTTTGTTTGTTTCTTTAGGCGTAATTATTTCTGAATAAACACCTAAATCTCTAATCCTTCTCGCTATCAATTTTGTTACTTGAGATCCGAAATCAATTATTAAAATCTTTTCTTTATTATTCTGAAATTGCATTTATTTCTTAGATAAATTTTCAATTTCTTTTTTAAGTTTTCGGCTTTGAGTGCAAAATTTATTACATAAGTTCATTAACCTGTCATTTAATTCTTTACTTTTACTATAGTCAGAAGATTTAAGTTTTAATTTTGCTAAATAATAAATAGCTTCTTCATTTTTGGGATTTAGCAAAATGACCGTTTTCAAATTTTGCTCCTCTAAATCTGTTTTTTTTAAGTTATTAAATATCATCGACAGATAAAGATATGATCTTTCATTTTTTGGATTAAAAACAATATCTTGTTCAAATTTAAATTTTGCCTCGTTAAATTTATTATTTTTAAAAAGATTAACTCCTTCTTGAAAATATTGATTTTTTGAAAATAAATTACTCGGTAAAATTATTAACACTGAAAATATAATTAAATACTTTTTGATCATAATTTATAATTAATAGATTTTTGTGTCATTTCAACGCTATGGACCATACTTTCGTAGAATCCAGCTTTAGTAATTTTTATAAACTTAGCATTTTTTGGTATTTCTTTTAAATTTTTTGCTCCAATATATCCCATTGATGATCTCAAACCACCTTTTAATTGATAGATAATTTTTGAAACATTTCCTTTAAATTCTACTCTTCCTTCGACACCTTCAGCAACATATTTAGATTTATCTTTAAATTTTTTTTGAAAATATCTGTTTGCAGATCCTGAGGACATTGCGCCAATAGAACCCATGCCTCTATACTGTTTGTAAATTTTTCCTTTTACTTTAAATTTTTTTCCTGGGCTTTCATTTGTACCAGCAAAAATTGATCCCATCATGATTGCGTCAGCACCAGCTGCTAAAGCTTTTGCAATATCTCCAGAAAATTTAATTCCTCCATCTGATATAATTTTAATTTTTTTATTTTTCAGAGCTCTCTTAACATCCATTATAGCCGAAACCTGTGGAACACCAATTCCAGAAACCATTCTTGTAGTGCAAATTGAACCTGGACCAATACCAATTTTAATAATGTCTGCTCCAGAATTGTATAATTTTTTCGCTGCTTCTCCAGTTGCAATATTTCCTACACAAATTGGAACAAATTTATTAATTTTTTTAAGCTTAGATAAAGTATTTAAAACTTTTTTACTATGACCGTGCGCAGTATCAATTACAATTAAGTCACATCCGTTATCAAACAAAAATTCTGCTCTATTTAGATCCTCTTTGTTTGTTCCAACTGCTGCACCAACAAGTAATTTTTTTTTCTTAACTTTTATAATTTCTTTAGTTTGGTTTTTAATACTTAAGTTCCGGTGGATTATTCCTATTCCCCCACTTTCAGCTATAGCGATAGCCATTCTAGACTCTGTTACAGTGTCCATTGCTGAAGACAGAAAAGGAACTTTCAAATTAATATTTTTAGTTAAATTTATTGAAATATCAGTATCAGAGGGTAATATTTCCGAGTACCGTGGAAGTAGAAGCACGTCATCAAAGGTAAGAGATTCTTTTATTGATACCATATAAACTTATAAACAATTTTTAAAATTTATAAAGTCTTTAAAATCTTACAGTGTAAATAAGTTTCTTTTGACTCGCTTCTACTTGACTCAGGTTTAAAAAAAGCAACATATTTAAACACTGATTTTGCCAAGTTTTTAACACTAATGAAATCCTCGCCCATAAATAGTTTTGAAACGAAAACTCCATTTTTTTTGAGTATTTTTGACGAAAAATTTATTGCTTCAGCACACAATTGATTTGTTCTTATAGAATCAAGAGATTTATTTCCAGTGGTATCTGCTGCCATATCTGAAATAATTACATCTAAATTTCCATTAAAATAATTATCGATTTGTTTTTTAGTATTTAAATCAAAAATATCACAATTTATAAACTTCACGTTAATGACGGGTTTCATAGGTTTAGTATCAATTGATAAAATTTTTCCTTGGGTAATTATTTTACTTACTACCTGGGCCCAACCTCCTGGAGATGAGCCTAAATCTAAAAGATTTGAGTTTTTTTTAATAAATTTAAATTTGTTGTTAAGTTCAATTAATTTAAATGAAGCCCTTGATCTATAACCTAAAGTTTTTGATTTTTTAAAAAATTGATCTCTATGTTGCTTAATTTTCCAACTATTGCTTTTTTTGGCTCTTTTCGATTTTTTCATTACAAGATGTCTTCATGATCCTCGTCAGACATTTTTGTATGATGTTTTTTTTGTTGGCTTTTAAAAATTAAAATACTGGCAGGAATTGAAATCAAGTAACATATACTAAAAATTAGAAGAGTTTCAAAAGTGTAGAATAATAACGCAATAAATATGACGCCAATTGATAACAATAAAAAAACTGTTGTTTTTGAAGAAATAGAAATTTTTTTCAGAGAGAGTGTAGGAACTTTGCTCACTAGTAACAGCGCTATTAAAATAGTGATATAAGGAGTGAAACTTTTGATATTTAGATTAAACTTTAAATCAGATAATTCATAAATCAAAGGTGTCAATATCAGTAGACCTCCTACTGGTGAAGGCACACCCTCAAAAAAATTATTTTTCCATTCTTGATGATCTTCAATTTTTGTTAAATTAAATCTAGCTAATCTAAGAACACAACAAACAGAGTATATTAAGGCTATCGCCCATCCAAGCTTACCATAAACATTGAGTTCCCAAAAATATAAAATTAGAACTGGAGCAATTCCAAAACTAACAAAATCTGTAAGAGAGTCTAGTTCTTTTCCAAATTCGGAAGTTCCTTTAATCAGCCTAGCCACTCTTCCGTCTAATGCATCTAAAATAGCTGCTAATAGTATTAATGTTACAGCAAGACCGTAGCTACCATCAATCGAAAATTTTATAGAGCTAATTCCAAGACAAACACCGCCTAAAGTGAGTATGTTAGGTAAAAGATATCTAGTTTTTTTTGAGGATACCAATTTAAATTTTTTATTCTGTTCCATTATTCCGAAGCTATAATGCTTTCTCCAGCTACAACATTTTGTCCAATCTTTGCTAAAACTTTTTTATTTTTAAAATAAATATCAACTCTACTTCCGAATCTTATCATTCCAATTCTATCTCCCTGCTTTAGTTCTTGTCCTTGCTCAACTTCACAAACAATTCTTCTAGCTATTAATCCTGCTATCTGAACAATAACTACTTCCTCATTGTTCTTTTTTGATTTAATCTTAAAATAATTTCTTTCATTTTCCTCGCTAGCTTTATCTAAAGAGGCATTTAAAAACTTTCCTGGTTTATAGTAAATCTCCTCAACCTTCCCTGATACGGGAACTCTATTTACATGACAGTTAAAAACATTCATGAAGACACTAACTTTTGTGTAAGTAGTATTTTCTAATCTTAATTCTTCAGGACCAGATTTCTCTGATATATTAGTAATTAGTCCATCAGCGGGGCTTACAAGAAAAGAGTCGTCGCTTATAGAATAACGCTCTGGATCTCTAAAAAAATAGTACACCCAAATTGTTACAATTAACAGTAACAGTCCTAAAAATTTGGAGAAAAATAATACAGCAAAAGTTGCAAGGATAGAAATAGCTAGAAATCGATAGCCCTCTTTGTGAATCTTTGGAAATATTGTATTAAACATAATTTTAAGTTTGCTA